>OBXT01000004.1_pt1 | contig 228051 bp, 240 predicted proteins | sample 1476621 | NCBI WGS metagenome assembly OBXT01 (sample SAMEA2580169, study PRJEB22360) | human gut metagenome | biome: human gut; feature: human-associated habitat; material: faeces | place: Denmark | collected 2008/2010
ATTTTTGAGCTATGTACAAGAAGCATTTTATTCTAACTTAATTTGACAAATCATAGTTTTAAAAGTTTTTATGGAGCTGTTGGTTAAACTAAACGAAGTCATTTCTTTTGTAGGAGGAAAGTATTGTGTTACACAAAGCAGAGGGGTTTGATCGTCGGAAATTTACGATGGCAGGGATCTTAGTTGCCATGGGCGTTGTCTATGGAGATATTGGAACGAGCCCTTTATATGTAATGAAAGCCATTGTAGGAGATAATGGTGGCTTGGCACGGGTTTCTGAATCGTTTATTTTAGGTTCGGTCTCATTAATTTTTTGGACATTAACTATCTTAACCACGATTAAATATGTTGTTATTGCTTTAAATGCTGATAACCATGGAGAAGGTGGGATTTTCTCTCTTTATACATTGGTTCGAAAAAAAAGTAAGTATTTGATTATTCCCGCAATGATTGGCGGCGCCGCTTTACTGGCTGATGGCGTTTTGACCCCAGCTGTGACAGTGACGACAGCGATTGAAGGCTTACGGGGGATTCCGGCATTTTTTGAACGTTTTGGCAATGACCAAACGATTATAGTGGTTATTACGTTGACGATTATTTTAATTCTTTTTTCTGTTCAACGATTTGGAACAGAATTGGTCGGGAAAGCTTTTGGGCCGATTATGTTCTTGTGGTTTACTTTTTTAGGCATCATTGGTTTAATGAATTTTAGCCAAGATTGGACGGTTATTCGTGCATTAAATCCATATTATGCTTTGCAATTACTAGTCAGTCCAGAAAATAAATTAGGTCTATTTATTTTAGGGAATATTTTCTTGGCTACAACTGGTGCTGAAGCTTTATATTCTGATTTAGGGCATGTAGGAAAAATGAATATCCGCATTAGCTGGCCGTATATTAAGATTTGTTTGATTCTTAATTATTTAGGGCAAGCTGCGTGGTTATTAACGGTCAAAGAAAACCCTGAAATGCAGGCATTAGCTGAAATTAACCCATTTTTCCAAATGATTCCACGAGGTATTCTCGTATTTGGCGTTGTTTTTGCAACAATCGCCGCAGTGATTGCTTCGCAAGCGTTAATATCAGGTTCGTATACTTTAGTTTCTGAAGCGATTAAATTGAAGTTATTACCAAGACTTAAAATTATTTATCCTGGGAGCAATATCGGTCAAATGTATATTCCAGCGGTAAATTTAATTTTGTGGTTAGCTTGTTCAGCAATCGTGCTGGCTTTTAGAACATCGACACACATGGAAGCTGCGTATGGTCTATCGATTACGATTACGATGTTAATGACAACCATTTTATTGTTGTTTTATCTTTTGGATAAAATTCCAGCTTGGTCTGCGTATCTAATTTCCTTGTTCTTTGCTGCCATTGAAGTTGTCTTTTTCTTTTCAAGTGCTGCGAAGTTTTTCCATGGTGGATATGTTGCTGTGGGAATGGCAGTCTTCTTGTTATGCATCATGATTATTTGGGAACGCGGCAACGAGATTAAAGAAGCAACGGCGGAACAAGTGTCGTTGGAAAAATATGTACCACAACTTAAAGCTTTGAAAGAAGATACATCTGTACCAATGTATCAAACCAACGTGGTCTTTTTAACCTCCGATCGAGTGGACGGCGAAATTAATCGTAATATTATTTATTCGATTTTGGACAAACAGCCAAAACGAGCGAATGTTTATTGGTTTGTTAATGTTCAGGTAACAGATGAACCCTTTACTCAAGAGTATTCTGTTGATATGTTAGGGACTGATTTTATTGTGCAAGTTCAGCTATATTTAGGCTTCCATATTTCTCAAGAAGTGAATGTATATTTAAGACAAATTGTTCATGACTTGATGAAAACAGGCCGCTTGCCAAAACAGCCGCAACGTTATTCATTAACGCCAGGGAGAGAAGTTGGCGATTTCCAATTTGTATTAATTCAAGAAGAATTATCTAACGTTTCTGAACTGAAAAAATGGGATCGACAAATTATGCAGGCAAAATTAGCTATCAAAAACTTAACTACCTCTCCTGAAAGTTGGTTTGGCTTGGAATACAGTGAAGTCAAATATGAATCCGTTCCTTTAATCATTGGCCCACAACGGAAAACGCACTTAGTCGAACGAAAGAATCGTTCATAAATAGAAGAAATTTAACTAAAAGATTGAGCCTAAGTCCTTGAGATACATGGCTCAATCTTTTTTGTAGAATCAGAGTAAATACTGTAATTCCACAAAGAATTCATTTAAAAGCGTTTGGTCTTTAAAGGAATTCATCCGCTTAAAGATGGCCAGTAAGACTTCTTTTTGAGGTTCAGTTAATTGATCTACTTTTAACAAAGGAAGAAAAGCGATAATCAGAGAATAATCCAATTCTGGATTTTGAGAATGTGTAAATAATTCATGGAGTTCTGACAAAATAAACGGCTGATAATAAGATTGGTCAGACTGTTCTTCTGCAGTTGTTGGTTCGTAAATAGAAATACTCTCTTGGGAATGAGAGGGGGCTTCTACTGTTAAAGGAAAAGCATAAAAGGACTGCTGTAACTTTTGCGCTTGAATCATAATTTTTAAGGAATCGTGATAGGATAGCTGTTCTTCAGATAAACGTACCATCAACTGAGTAAAAAAAGGTGGTTTTAGCAGTTGTTTATTTTGAAAATTTTCTTTTAATAGCTGGCGCACAAATCGATCGAAATCACCATAAAGTAGCCAATCTACTGTTGTGTCACAGGCTTTAGCGATTTTTTTTAAGTATCGTTTATTGGGTAAATTCAAACCTAATTCCCAGTTACTAATTGTACTTCCACTAGATAAACCAATTTTATTGGCTAAATAACGTAAAGTGTACTTCTTCTTTTTTCGAGCTTCACGCATGCGCGCCCCGACTTGCTTTGTGGTAATTTTCATTGAAACACTCCTTTTGGAATAAATATGAGGATAAGGTGTTCTTAAAATATACATACGCAAAATTCAGCTCTTTTTTTTTCTAAACTAAAAAAAGTAATTATTTCTAACAATTTTCATCTTGTGCTATGCTTAAGATGAAAATACTTAAGAAGAGAAGGGATCATATGTCAGCAAAACATAATCATGAACAACATCAGGAAAAACAGCCAACAATGTCCCACGATAAAATGAATCACATGAATCATGATATGGCGCATGAACAAATGGCTATGTCACACCAACATGAAGGAATGAAGGCAATGGACCATTCAATGCATATGGGGAATTTTAAACAAAAATTCTGGCTGTCATTGATTTTAGCTATTCCGATTATTGTTCTTTCACCAATGATGGGTTTTCAATTACCTTTTCAATTTACTTTTCCAGGTTCTGATTGGTTGGTCTTAATTTTAGCAACTGTGCTATTTTTTTATGGTGGACAACCATTTTTAAGTGGCGCTAAAATGGAACTACAACAAAAGAGTCCAGCAATGATGACGTTAATTGCGATGGGGATTTCGGTATCATATTTTTACAGCTTATATGCGTTTTACATGAATCATTTTACGAATCAGGCCCACGTGATGGACTTTTTCTGGGAATTAGCCACTCTGATTGTTATTATGCTTTTAGGCCATTGGATTGAAATGAATGCTATTTCTAATGCTGGTGATGCCTTGAAAAAAATGGCTGAACTGTTACCTGACACAGTCAAGCGAATGACTGAACATGGGGAAGAAGAAATTCCTTTGCAAGATGTCCAAGAGGGCGATCGCTTGATTGTTCGTTCGGGAGATAAAATTCCGACAGATGGTAAAATTTTGAAAGGAAGCACAACAGTCGACGAATCGATGGTTACAGGGGAATCAAAAACAGTAGAAAAAAACATTGGTGACTCCGTGATTGGTGGAGCTGTCAATGGCAACGGAATGATTGAAATTTCGGTAACTGGCACGGGTGAAAATAGTTACCTGTCAAAAGTTATGGAGATGGTTAAACAAGCGCAATCGGAAAAATCAAAACTAGAATCCATTTCAGACCGTGTAGCCAAGTGGTTATTCTATATTGCCTTATTCGTAGGTGTGTTAGCATTTATCGGTTGGTTAATGGCGACGAAAGATTTGTCGCTAGCATTTGAACGAATGGTTACAGTTTTTATTATTGCCTGTCCCCATGCGTTAGGCTTAGCAATTCCTTTAGTGATTGCTAGAAGTACCTCCATTGCTGCTAAAAATGGCTTACTTTTAAAAAATCGGAATGCATTAGAACAAGCCAATAAGGTTGAATATGTGTTGCTGGATAAAACTGGAACTTTAACAGAAGGACAATTTACAGTTACTGGCTTAGAATTAATGAGTAAGCAGTTTACTAGAGAAGAAGCACTTAAATATATTGGGGCATTGGAAAAAAATGCAAATCATCCGTTGGCAATTGGGATCATGAACTATTTAAATAAACAAGCCGTTCAACCTTATGAAGCCCATAATCTGCAAGCTTTATCAGGCGTAGGACTGGTTGCTACTGTTCAAAACCAAGAAGTCAAAATAGTCAATGAAAAAGAAGTTGCACGGTTACAGTTAACCTTCGATGAAACAATTAAAACAAACTATCAAGAGCAAGGAAATACCTTGAGCTATTTAATCATCGCTGGTCAATTAGTCGCACTGCTTGCTTTAGGAGATAAAGTCAAACCAGAAGCTAAAACATTTATTGCAGAGTTACAAGCGCAAGGAATTACGCCAGTCATGTTAACAGGGGATAATCAAACAGCCGCCAGTGCAGTTGCTAATTATTTAGGAATGAAGGAATACTACGCAGAGCTCTTACCAGAAGATAAAGAAAAAATTGTGCAACAATATCTTACTGAGGGACATCAGGTCATGATGGTAGGAGACGGTATTAATGATGCACCAAGTTTAGCCCGTGCTTCAATCGGCATTGCGATAGGCGCTGGTACAGATGTAGCGATTGATTCGGCAGATGTTGTACTGACGGATAGTGATCCTAAAGATATTTTAAGGTTCTTAGATTTAGCCAAACAAACACGACGTAAAATGATCCAAAATCTTTGGTGGGGAGCTGGGTACAATATTGTCGCCATTCCTTTAGCGGCTGGGGTTCTTGCACCAATTGGGATTGTTTTAAATCCAGCTGTAGGTGCTGTCTTGATGTCATTAAGTACAATTATTGTAGCAGCAAATGCTATGACACTGCATATTTCAAAAAAATAATTCGATATAATTGTAGAGAGCGGAAAGTAATCAATACTTTTTGTTCTCTATTTTTTTCTTCTTAAAAAAATTTTTGCCTTATTTGACGTATTCTTATAACAAGGGAGTGAAAGGGGACGATATATGGATTTCAAGGAATTATTGTCTTTTGAACATAAAAATATGTTGGAATTGTTGGATTTACTGCAACAAGAGCAGACATTTTCTGTTTTGATGGCTGCAGAAAAACTAAAGGTGAGCGACAAAACCATCCATTGTTACATTCAACGTTTTGAAAAAAAGCAGGAAACGTTTAAGATAGAAGGGCTTTGTAAGATTTATACAACGACCAAAGGAATTGTAAAATATCGTGAATTATGCGTTTGTGGCTTGGCTCGGTTTGGACAAAAATTTTGTTATTTTATTCCCGAATTTTATATTTTACGTTGTCTAATTGAAGAGCGAATCAATTATGCGCAATTGACCCAGGTATTGGGATTACAGGAATCAACTCTTCGGAAGAAACTTTCTAATATTCGACGTTGGCTAGTTAATTTTGATATTATTGTACGTCAAAAACATTACGATTTAACTGGCAATGAATGGCAAATTCGACAGTTAATCCTTTGTTTTTATTTGTTTTTTCAAGAAAGCTGTCTGGAAGAAAACAGAGAAATGACTCGGAAAATCATTACCTTTTTTGAGTTGGATTTAAATGTAGCACAACAGAATCATCTTAGTTGGCTAATTTATATTTGGGAGAAACGATATAGAGGCGGGCATGAAATTTCAGTGCCAAAGGCTAATTTATTTCAACAAACAAGTGCTTTTTTTTATTTATTTCGTGTGGAAGTGTTGAGCACTTCTTTTATGTCTCTTAAAGAACAAAAAGCGTTATTTGTGATTCTTGAAGCACATTTTGGTGGTTGCTTTGGCAAGAGAGCGCGAAAGTATTTTATTCATGAGCAAATGAAAATAGAAAGTTTATGCTTAAAAACAGCTATTTTTATTATGAAAGAAATTAGGAGAAATTTTACACAACATCATTTTAATTATCAAGAAATTCATTTATGTCGATTTTTAAGTACGCATATGAATAGTTTATTAGACGGACAAGCATGGTTGCCAGCTCATAAACAGGAACAAACACTCGCTGCTCGTTATCATCAAACTTGGCACAGATTACAGAAACTAATTAGGCTTTTAAAACACCTGTATCCAGTCTTTACTTCAGTAAAAGAAAGGGAATTGACGAGTTGCTATTTTTATCACATCCTAGATTTATTTGACCCGATTTTATATGAAAAAAAATATATTATTTGCCTATTGACGGACTTTCCTCCAGAAAAGGAACAAGCGTTGGGGCAATCTATAAAAAGCTATTTCAGTGAAAAAAAGAATATTACAATTATTCATGGAAAACCAACGTATCAACTTCACCAAGTACACCTCTTAATTGTCAATCATTTGTTTCAGATGAACGTAGCGCTTTCTTCTAAGACAGTGGTTTATTTGCCAGAGGAATTATCTCCTGCTTTTTTTGAAAAAGTCGAAGCGAATCTACCGTAAGAAGTCCAATTTTGTCTAAATAGTGTTAAAATGAAGAAGTAAGAGGAATGGATGAGGAGGATATTAAAATGAAACAACTGCAATTTGGTACAAGTGACGAAACAGTTTCTTCGGTTATCTTAGGATGTATGCGCTTAAATGGTGCTGAAAATCCTCAACAGGTAATTGAAACTGCTTATGATCATGGCATTACATTTTTTGATCACGCCGACATTTATGGTGGCGGCGACTGCGAAACCATTTTTGGTAAGGCTTTAAAAGAAAGTACCATTCGTCGTGAAGATATTTTTATACAAACGAAATGTGGGATTCGTCAAGGCTTTTTTGACTTTTCAAAAGCACATATTTTAGAAGCGGTCGAAGGGAGTTTACAGCGTTTAGGTGTAGATTCAGTCGATGCATTATTGTTGCATCGTCCAGATACTTTAGTGGAACCAGAAGAAGTAGCTGAAGCTTTTCATTTATTAGAAAAACAAGGAAAAGTTCGCTATTTTGGTGTAAGTAACCAAACGCCAGGACAAATTGAACTTTTAAAAACAGCTGTTAAACAACCGTTATTAGCCAATCAATTACAATTTGGCATCAAGCATACTGGCATGGTGGATCAAGGCTTACAAACAAATATGGAAATATCAGGAAGCATTGATTATGATCATGGTATTTTAGATTATTCACGGTTGAAACAAATGACTATTCAAGCATGGTCACCGTACCAATATGGTTATTTTGAAGGTGTCTTTATTGGAAATGAAAAATTCCCTGAGTTAAATCAAAAATTAAGCGAATTGGCTGAAAAATATCAAACAACGCCAACTGGTTTAGCCAGCAGCTGGATTCTGCGCCACCCTGCTAATATGCAAGTCATCGCAGGAAGTATGAATCTTGGTAGAATTGAAGAAATTGCTAAAGCAGCAGACATTGTGATTAGTCGCGAAGATTGGTACGATATTTATCGTGCAGCGGGAAATGTTTTGCCGTAAAAAGATTCTCATACTTGTGAAGATTCAGCGTGTATTGCTGATTGATTTTGGTATTTGATATAGTTGTCACTAAGGAACTATGTCAAATACCTTTTTCTTTCATTCTGCAATCGCCGTCTACTGCAAATTCTGTAGTTTTTTGTTAAAATAGAAAGGAAACTAGTTTGCTAAAGATGAGGGGAAAAAAATGACCAAAAAAAAATTATTACTCGTTGATGGAAACAGTGTAGCCTTTCGTGCATTTTTTGCGCTACATAACTCATTAGAACGATTCAAAAATAAGAACGGCTTGCATACAAATGCTATTTATGCGTTTAACAATATGTTTGAAAATGTAATGCAAAAAGAAATGCCTACTCATGTTTTAGTCGCTTTTGATGCAGGGAAAACCACATTCAGAACAGAATTTTATTCAGAATATAAAGCCGGACGTTCAAAAACACCTGGGGAATTTAAAGAACAAATGCCGTATATTCGTGAACTTTTAGAAGGTTTAGGCGTAAAATATTATGAACTACCTAACTATGAAGCAGATGATATTATTGGTACATTAGCCAACAAAGTTGATAAAGATGAATTTGATGTTGTCGTGTTATCAGGGGACCGAGATTTGACACAATTAGCGACGGACACTGTCAAAGTAGATATCACTGTTAAAGGAGTTAGCGATATTGAATCATATACGCCTGAGCATATTGCTGAAAAATATGATGGGTTAACGCCTAAGCAAATTATTGATATGAAAGGGTTGGCTGGCGACACGTCGGATAACATTCCAGGTGTAACGAAAATCGGTGAGAAAACCGCGATTAAGCTGTTAAAACAATATGGCTCAGTTGAAGGGGTTTATGAGAATATCGATGAAATGAAAAAAAGCAAAATGAAAGAAAACTTGATTAATGATAAAGAGCAAGCCTTTCTTTCTAAACGTTTAGCGACAATTGAAGTCAATGCACCAGTCGAAGTCAATGTGGAAGACTTGGCATATGAAGGGAAAAACTTAGAAAAATTGGTTCCTTTTTATAAAGAAATGGATTTTAAACAATTTTTAGCTAAGTTGGACATTACAGAAGAACCTGTTGAAATGGAAGATATTTTATTTGAAGTAGTCGAAGATCAGTTAACCAATGAAATGTTTACAGACGATATGGCTCTTTATGTTGAGATGATGGAAGATAACTATCATACGTCACCGATTGTCGGCCTTGCTTGGGGCAACAACAAGAAGATGTATACCACGAATAATTTAGCTGTTTTTGAAAGTCAGCCATTTATCGACTGGTTGATGGATGAGACACGTAAAAAAAATGTCTATGATGCAAAACGGACGTACGTTGCACTAAATCGCTATGTAGGAAAAATGACAGGGATTGCCTTTGATGTTTTATTGGCTGCTTATTTACTTGATACCAATGACAATAACGCTGATATTGAAGGTGTAGCACAACATTACGGATATGATGCGATTCAATCTGATGAAGCCATTTATGGAAAAGGGGCCAAAAAAGGCTTGCCAGAGGACGAAGAAGTTTTCTTTGGTCATTTAGCACGTAAGATTAAAGCTATTCAATTTTTAACAAGCAAATTAGATAGCGAATTAACAGAAAAAAATCAAGCTGATTTATTCTATAAAATGGAATTACCACTTTCTCGTATTTTAGGCGATATGGAAATAACTGGTATCCGTGTTGATGCCACGCGCTTAAAAGAAATGCAAGTAGAATTTTCAGAACGCTTGAAAGAAATCGAAGAAAAAATCTATGCAGAAGCTGGCGAAGAATTTAATTTGAATTCACCTAAACAATTAGGCGTTATTTTATTTGAAAAAATGGGCTTACCTGTGATCAAAAAGACGAAAACTGGCTATTCAACAGCGGTAGATGTTTTAGAACAACTAAAAGAACAAGCACCAATTGTGGCCGATATTTTAACTTATCGTCAAATTGCCAAAATTCAATCGACCTATGTTGAAGGACTTTTAAAAGTAATTCAGCCAGATAATAAAATTCATACTCGGTATGTACAAACACTAACACAAACAGGACGATTAAGCTCAGTAGATCCTAATTTACAAAACATTCCTATCCGTTTAGAAGAAGGCCGAAAAATTAGAGAAGCGTTCGTACCAAGAGAGGATAATTGGTTGATTTTCTCTTCTGATTACTCTCAAATTGAGTTACGTGTGCTCGCGCATATTTCTAATGATGAGCATTTAAAAGAAGCGTTTGTGGAAGGACAAGATATCCATGCCAGCACTGCAATGCGAGTTTTCGGTGTTGAAAAAGCAGAAGATGTCACACCTAACATGCGTCGTCAAGCTAAAGCGGTGAATTTTGGAATTGTCTATGGTATCAGTGATTACGGCTTGTCCCAAAACTTAGGCATTACTAGAAAGCAAGCGCAACAATATATTGACACCTATTTTGAAAAATATCCAGGCGTGAAACAGTACATGGAAGAGATTGTCCGCGATGCCAAAGACAAAGGCTATGTGGAAACATTGTATCATCGCCGTCGTTATTTAAGTGATATTAATTCAAGAAACTTTAATCTACGTTCGTTCGCTGAACGTACAGCGATTAATACACCGATTCAGGGAAGTGCCGCAGATATTTTAAAAATTGCGATGATTGAAATGGCGCGTCGTTTAAAAGAAGAAAAATTACAAGCGACAATGTTATTACAAGTGCACGACGAATTAGTTTTTGAAGTACCAGAATCAGAATTAGAACAATTAAATCAACTCGTCAAAGAAGTGATGGAGCACGCAGTTTCCTTACATGTGCCACTTATCACCGATAGCAGTTGGGGAAAAACGTGGTATGAAGCAAAATAATAGCTTACCTATTAAGAACGATGAATAAAATAAGGATAAGTAGGATCTGGACGTTGATATCTAAGCGTTCAGACCTCTTTATATAAAGGAGCAAAAATAATGCCAGAATTACCAGAAGTAGAAACAGTGCGAAAAGGACTTGAAAAACTTGTTGTAGGAAAAACCATTCAAGAAGTCATTGTTTTTTGGCCAAGAATTATTGAATCACCAGAAGTTGATGTATTTCAAGGTCAATTAGCTGGTCAAACGATTGAAGGGATTGAGCGAAGAGGAAAATTTCTGATTTTTAAATTGTCTGATAATGATATGATTTCTCACTTACGGATGGAAGGAAAATATGAGTTTCATCAGGCTGATGATGAAATTGCCAAACATACCCATGTAATGTTTACTTTTACAGATGGCACGCAATTACGTTATTTAGATGTACGGAAATTTGGCCGTATGACATTGGTTCCTAAGAATCAAGGTCATCAATATAAAGGGATTTTAGCTTTGGGCCCAGAGCCAACACCAGACGTTTTCCAATTAGCTACTTTTCAACAAGGCTTGAAAAAGCATCATAAAGCAATTAAGCCATTGCTGTTAGATCAAAAGCTAGTGACGGGTTTGGGGAATATTTATGTAGATGAAGCACTTTGGCAAGCGCAAATCCATCCAGAACAACCAGCAGATTCCTTAAAACCTGCGGAAGTTGCTACGTTGTATCAAGCAATCATTGACGTCTTGGCACGCGCTGTTGAAGCAGGTGGAACCACCATCCGCACCTATCTAAACGCGTTAGGAGAAGCAGGGACTTTTCAAATAGCGTTGAATGTCTATGGGCAAACAGGCTTACCTTGCAATCGTTGTGGTACGCCAATTGTTAAAACAAAAGTGGCACAACGTGGTACGCATTATTGTCCACAATGCCAACAATTGAAAGGTCGTCGATTGAAATGACAAAAGTTTTAGGCATTACAGGAGGGATTGCGACAGGTAAAAGTACGGTTGTTGCTCTTTTTAAAAAAGCGGGTTATCCAATTGTTGACGGCGACATTATCGCCCGCGAAATTGTTGCAAAAGGGCAACCAGCCTTAGCCGCAATCGTTGAAACTTTCGGACCAGAAATAGTATTAACAACTGGTGAATTGGATCGGAAAAAGTTAGGACAATTAATTTTCGCTAGTCCTCAAAAAAGAGAGCTGTTAAATGAAACGCTGAAACCTTTTTTAAGAAAAGAAATTTTACGTCAAATTGAAGAAGCTAAAAAGAAAGCCGCCCTGGTTATTGTTGATATTCCTCTGCTTTATGAAGCTCATTATGAGGCGATTATGGATCAAGTTGCTGTGGTATATGTACCAGAAAAGATTCAAAAAGAGCGTCTGATGGCCCGAAACCAATTAACAGAAGAAGAAGCGCAACAACGAATTGCTAGCCAATGGCCGATTGAAATGAAAAAAGAACGAGCAGATATCGTGTTTGATAACCAAGGAACTAGAGAAGAAACGGAACAACAAGTGAAGAAGTGGCTAGAGGAACAAACTGGAAAGAAGTGAATATTTTTTAAATGGCGTAAAATGTTTTGAAAATTTCAGAAAAAACAGTGAAAGTCTTTGTTTTTATTAAAGAATGGCAAAGATTCAACTAAGAACCAGTTCTAAAGACCTAGTAATAGCGCAATTTCATGTTATAATATAGGCAACAAAAATTATACAGAATAGAAGAGGTGAACGTTATGCGTTGTCCAAGATGTCATCATAATAATTCCCGTGTTATTGATAGCCGTCAAGCAGATGATGGACGTGCAATTCGCCGTCGTCGTGAATGTGAAAATTGCAGTTATCGGTTCACTACATTTGAAAGAATTGAAGCGGCGCCATTACTTGTAATCAAGAAAAATGGGGATCGTGAAGAATTTAATCGTGATAAAATTTTGCGTGGGCTCATTCGCTCTGCGGAAAAAAGACCCGTTGCTATGGAACAAATGGTTCAAATTGTCGATAATGTTGAAAATCGAGTGCGTAGTTTAGGGGAAAATGAAGTCTCTACAACGCTTATCGGTGAATATGTGATGGAAGATTTAGTCAATCTAGATGAAATTGCCTACATCCGCTTTGCGAGTGTTTATCGACAATTCAAAGATATGAGCGTGTTTTTGAAAGAGTTACAGGACATTGTCGACAAAGCAAAATCTTCTTCTCCTGACTCAGAAAATTAAAAAGGAGGTCTTTCTTTGAAAGGAAATCGGCAAAGAATCCAACCAAAAAATATTTTTCAAGCGGTTATTGATTCACCGCTTTCTGATCAAGAGAAAGAGGTTTTAACCTTTTTATATCAACCAATTGTCGGCGCCAATGCGTTTAGTTTATATTGGCTTTTGTTATCTGAAACAACAGACTCAGAGGAGAATGGCTCGCTGTTTCATGCAGATTTAATTAGTTTGCTGGACTTGAGTTGTCAACAATTAGAAGAAGCTTGCTACAAATTAGAAGGCATTGGGTTGCTAGAAACGTATAAAAAAACAGATCGGGAATTAGGAGATTGTTATTTATATTATTTAAAAGCACCTGAAACAGCCGCTCGTTTTTTTAAAGATGAAGTGTTAGCTTTAGTGTTATTTAATCGGGTTGGACAACGGAAATTTGATCAATTAGTGCAAAAGTTCCAACCGCATCCTACCAAAACAGAGGGCTATCAAAATGTTTCCGCTAGCTTTCAAGAGGTTTATGCCTTTAAAGAAGAACAAATTGTTTCCGAAGCGAACCGATTGACAACGATTCAAGAAACTTTTTCTCAACAAGAAAAATCGAAGAAAATTTCTGTATCAACGGATTCTTTTGATTGGCACTATTTTGTGGAAGGTTTGCACCGTTTAGGTTTACAACTGCCTGAAGATGAGGCTAGTTTTCAAGAAGAAGTCTATGTTTTTCATCAATTATATGGCATCAATGAGTTAGATATGGTAGACTTTGCTTCGAAATCATTTGACTATTATACAAGTCGAATTTTGCCTAAGGAATTAGTGCGAACGATTCATCAAGCGTTTGATCCTGATAAAAAACCACAACCAACAAACGTAGTGACAAACAAGCAAGCACAATTGACGGTGGAAGAGCAACAAACGTATCGATATAACGCATTAAAAATGAATGGTTTTTCTGAACTGGATATTCAAATGATTATGGATAGTGAAAAGAATCCGCCTATTCAATATTTAGAAGCTTTAAAAAATAGTCGAGGCGGCTATACGACACCACAAGAACGTTCATTAGTGAAATATTTGGTTGCCAAATCAGGCTTACCGACTAGTGTGATTAATATTTTGATTAACTATGTTTACAATATTCAACAACAACCGACTTTAAAAGCGGAGTATGTGAATCGAATTGCGAATGAATGGGGACAAAGTGGCATTCATTCACCAGAAAAAGCAATTGAACATGTCAGAGAATTGGCAAAACAAAGCCAAACCAAACAAAAACAGCGACAACAAAATTATTCAGGGAAACGCCAAACTGTTCGACAAGAGCGATTGCCAGAATGGGCCGATCAGCCAAACGATGAAACAAAACTTTCCCCAGAAGAACAAGCCGAGTTAGATCGACAAATTCAAGAATTTTTAAACCAAGGAGGTGACCAATGATGGAAGACGTAGGAAAAGAAATGTCAAAAATTATCCAGAAGCGTGACATCAATGAACGGTATGAAGAGCTGGTTAACGAAGTATTGAAAGATCAAGATGTTCAAGCCTTTATACAAGCAAACCGAGAGCGTTTAAGCGATGAAGATATTCGTAAAAGTTATGCTAAGCTGTATGAATTTGTTCAAGAAAAAAAGAAATTTCAATTAAACGATCCAGCAATGATTGCTCCAGGCTATGAGCCAAGATTAATGTTGAATTTTCATTACATTGATGTAACGTATGTCCCAACGGCTGATTTAATCGCCCGTCAGAAGGAAGAAGAAATTCGTAATCGAGTAAGGGCAATGGACATGCCAAAAGATGTCCGAGAAGCAAATTTACGAGATTTCGATCCATCTTCTCAAGGTCGAGCCAAAGCGTTAGCAGAAGCAATGCAATTTTTAAGAGAATATCCTGCGACACCAAAAGAATTTCATAAAGGGCTCTATTTACAAGGCCCCTTCGGTGTAGGAAAATCTTTCTTATTAGGTGCGATGGCTAATGCTTTAGCAGAACGTGGATTTACTACGACAATTGTTCATTTTCCAACATTTACAGTAGAAATGAAGCAAGCCATTGGTCGCGATCAAGTTGGTGAAAAGCTCGATGCAGTAAAAAAATCCCCTATATTAATGATTGATGACATTGGTGCGGAATCCATGACTAGTTGGATTCGTGACGACGTTTTAAGCGTAATCTTGCAATACCGAATGCAAGAACAATTAGTTACTTTTTTCTCTTCCAATCTAGATTTAAAAGCTTTAGAAGAGCATTTAACCGTGACGCAACGAGGAGAACAAGAGCCGCTAAAAGCCAGACGAATTATGGAACGTGTGCGTTATCTGTCAAAAGAGATTACGATGACAGGAAATGATCGACGAAACGGTTAAAGCAATCCTTTTATTTTTATGGATTGCTTTTTTTCTTGCGTTTGAAGAGGTAGCGTAAGTTTCGCAAAAACAAGTACTTTTGTGTACACTGACAATAAAGAAGTGAGGAAAAGAGGCGTAACAATGAAGAGAAAACTTTGGATTTTTATTGGGGTATTCGTGGTGCTTCTGGGAGGATATTTTCTTTTGTTTAGAGAAAAATCCTATAAAGTAGAGGTGGAAAAAGTGAATCCAAAAATTCAACGCTTAATGTCGACAGACAAACAACATTTTTTAACAAAACATGAATTTCACACAAAAGAAACCGCTGAACGCAAAGATTTGTTGAAGTTTTTTATTGAAACCCGGCTCAAAACAGACGGCGGTTTTTTAACCAACTATTTACCAGATGCTGAACGCAAAGATGTCGCCACAGGACATGAGCTGCTAAGTGAGTCTTCGGGTCTATATTTGCGTAATTTAGCTTTTGATACGCAGGGACGTTTTGATAATTTTTACAAGCAGACGAAAGACACCTTTTACGACGGTGTCCAATTTAGTTACCGAATTGACGAGCAAGGCAATAAGTACAATGTCAATGCCTCGATTGATGATTTACGGATCATTCGTTCATTAATTGAAGCAGGGGGGCATTTTAAAACAGATCAGTACGATCAAGAAATTAAAAAATTAGGCAAGAGTTTTATGAAAACCTCTATGAAAGATAATATTCTAATTGATTTTTACGATAGTAAATCAAAACAACAGTCTTCAGAAACTTCTTTGTTTTATATTGACTTAATTACGCTGGGTTATCTATACAAAGAATTTGGGATTTCAGCAGACTACTTGCAGTATCATTACCAATTAATAGATGATGGCTATATTTCTGATGATTTACCTCTTTATCAAACGAAGTTTAATCATCAAACAAATAAATACGAAAACAACGGAACACTTAATATTATTGAATCTTTATTAACGATTGTCCATTTAAGTGAAGTGGGTATGGCGAAGCAGACTAGTATTGATTTTGTGCGAAAACAAGTTCAGCAAGGGACGCTTTTTAACTCGTATGATTTAAATGGATCGCCCGTGGATAAAAATCAATCTGCAGCTAGTTATGCGATAGCGGCTTTAATTGGTGTTGCCGAAAATGACAAAGAGTTGTATCGTGCGGCAATTACAGTACTTAATAATTTTCAAATTATGGATTCAAGCAGTCCGATTTATGGAGGATTTGGTGATAAAGTTACGAAACAAGTCTATTCCTATAATAACTTAATGGCTCTTTTGGCCTATGATTTCTAGATGAGGTGAAAGCATGGAAAAGATCAAAAAATACATGAACTCGGCTTTTGAATGGTTGAGTCGTTATATTTCTCCAAGTCTTTTGGCCGTTTTAGGGATTGGGTTAGTGACAAGCATTTTGTTATTTGTTTATCCGATTAATGGCTTGGGAGATAATGGCGAGTATTTTCGTGTGTTAAATTCAAATAGTCTTTATCGTGTCAATGGTGATAGCTACGACAATGTGGCCTATTTTGTTAAGGACTTTTCAATTATGCGTTATTTTAATGAAACAACGACGCACTTTGTTTCCACTCAACAATTTTTCATCACCATTGCCATTTGGCTTAATAAACTTTTTTATAGTCAAACACTTTTCGATATTCGTTTCTTAGGTTTCGTTTATCTTAGTTGTTTTTTAGTGTCAATTTATATTCTGGTACGAGGCTTAACCGAAGGCGTATCTTTGAAAAAAAGTTATCTTATCTCCTTGTTGGTTATTTTCATCTTGGGAGATACCTCCTATACGATTTATTTTAATTCCTTTTATACAGAAGCGACGAGTTTTTTACTTTCTGTGAGTGTCTTAGCATTTTCAGTCTATTTTTATCGGGTGACGAAACCACGAACTTGGCTCAGAAGAATAGTTTTAGTTATCTTGGCACAAGCAGTAGTACTTTTAATAGGAACAACACGCCAAGAATATTTGCTGATTATTGGCGTAATTATTGCTGGATTAGGATTTTTTGTCTACTTGTCACAACGTTACCAACGATTGTCAATGACGGCCTTTTTAATTGCGTTGATTGGTTTTACAACGTTAGCAGCTTTTATCGTTCCTAACGATATCTATGAACGTGATGTCTACCACAGTATGACGCGCGGTGTAATGAAGGATAGTAAGGTTCCAGATAAACGGATGTCAGAGGGCGGAATCAACCCGCAATATGGGTTGCAAAAGGGACGTTCCTACTTTGAAGAATACAGTCCTGTATCACCAACTTCTGAACAAATGAAAAAAGATTTTTTTGATAAAACGAGTTTTGGATGGGTGTTATTGAATTATTTAAATTATCCATCTGAATTATGGCAAGGACTGAATTCAGCGGTCCCAAATGTTTACTTAGTAAAGCCTAATAATGTGGGGAATTTTGAGAAAACGACGGGGCGTGCACCGCTGGAACAATCTAAATTTTTTATGGTGTATAACCGTATTAAAGCCAGTTTTTTCCCTAAAAACTTTGCTTTCTATCTATTATTAGGTGTGATTCTGTTTGGTTTATATGGCGTTGGTTTATACAGAGGACTCAAGAGAAACGAACCCAGATTAGTTTTTCGCTTCTTTTTAATGACAGGGATTTATCTTAATTTATTAGTTGTTTTCATTTCAACAATTATTATTGATGGGGATAGTGACTTAGTACGTCATTTGTTTTTAGTCTCAGTATTTTTAGATTTTCTCTTGTTACAAATTGTTTCTGATGTTATTGGTAAACGAATGTGGCAAGATACAACACCACAAGTCATTGGGGAGGTAGAGGGAATTGAAAAATAAACAATATCTTATTGGCTGGGTGTGTTTCTTACTCTTTTTCGTTTTTTGTGGCTTTGCCAAACCGGCGCTGGCTGCACCAAGTAAACATGTCTTACTTGTCTATGACAGCTTGAATATTGCTGGGAAAAAAGAAAATGATGTGGATGCTTTACAACGAGTGTTGACGAGTTTTGGAGTAGAAGTTCAGAGTGTGGCGGTATCAGATTATGTACCTGGCGAATTGCTAAATGATGGCTATGACAGTTTGATTTCTATGGTGAATTGGCCTGAACAAGCTGGCGTTATTGCCTCTGATTTTCTAGCAGATCGAGTTCATTTTAAAGGCAAACAATTACACATTGGTCGAAACATGCGTGACGATGAAAAACAATATTTTAGCGGTACGTGGAAAGAATTAAGTCATCGTCAATATCGGTTAGAAGATGAAAAAAACCGCTTTTCTCAAGTATTGCCTTTTCAAGATCAATCAGTTGTGCTGGAAAATACGCAAGGTCAGACGGTTGGCCGATTAAAAACACAAGAATTAGCACCAGAAGAATATCCATTTGGTGTAATTGAGAATGGGCATGCTTTTCTACCAATGTTTGAACGCAAAGGCGCTGTTTTTTTAGAAAGCTTAGACGTAATTAGTCAATGGCTGGAAAGTGAAAAAATGTCACGGCCGTTTTTGACGATTTCTGATTTTAACCCGTTAAGAGATATGTCTGTGGCAACCTATTTGCAAGAAGAATTAGTTAAAACCACGTATCCTTATATTTTATCCAGTACGAGCGTTTCACAAAACAATACGATTTTACCTTATAAACTATTTACGAATGCGTTACGTGCGTTTGCTTCGACGGGGGTCATTTTCTTAGAAACACCGGTCGTTAACAATGTTGATTTAAATGACCAACGTGCCTTGAAACAATTGATGGAGCAGCAGATTAGTTTATTGGTCGACAGACATGTCTATCCAGTAGGCATTTCTGCTCCAGGATACTGGAATCAAGACCTTCAATACCAAGAGGATGGTCTAGCAATTAGTGATACAGTGATTCTAAGAGAAAATCCGCCGATTAAACGCGTTTTTTATCGGAACCAAACGGGAGAATCAATCACTTATAAGAATGCTTTGTTTGATTTACCGTATGATTATTTATCGGGGATTGAATGGACGGATAAAGATAATCCGAATGACTATCGATTTCCAATGCCGACCACCATTAGTTTTTCATTTCCAAATTCTAAAAAAGAAGTGGATCATCTAATTCAAGAAGTCAAGGAAGCACCAATAGTGTTTAGTGTTTCAGAAGCAGATCAACATTTCACTGTTCAAACACAAACGCAGAAAATCGAATTTCGGAATAATCGGTTCTTCTTAAACAATCAAATTGTCAATGGTTTGGCTGATACAGGGGCCTCAACAGTTGAAAAACAACGATTTACAGGGTTATTTTCATTCTTTTTCAGCATCACAAATAATATTTTAGTTGGCGTTGTTACACTGACTTTAATCATCCTGATTATTTTGTTTATGATTGGACGAAAGAATTATCGGTCGAAATATATTAATAAGGAGGAAGACAAATGACCATTGCTGACATTGTAATGTTAACAGCAACTATCATTATTTGGAGTCTACTAATTGTAAATATTCTCTTAGTTATTTTTGGCTATGTTTATTATTTAAAAACAGATCCTGTCGCACCACCACCTGTAGAGGACGAAGACGCGCCGTTTGTTTCAATTATGGTGCCGGCCCATAATGAAGGAATTGTCATTGTGCGAACAGTTGAAGCGTTATTGAATTTTAATTATCCGCAAGATCGCTATGAAATTATTGTGATTAATGACAACTCAAGTGATAATAGTGCTGAGCTTTTAGCGAATGTCCAAAAAAAGGCGGTTAATCGAAATTTGCAGATTATTAATACAGACAATATAACAGGTGGGAAAGGTAAGTCTAATGCCTTAAACATTGGTTTCAAGCAAGCCAAGGGGGACGTGATTGCCATTTATGATGCGGACAATACACCTGAACCGAATGCACTCCGTTATTTAGTTGGAGAGTTAATCGCTAGTGAGGAATACGGCGCGGTTATTGGTAAATTTAGAACGAGAAATCGCAATGCAAGCTTGTTGACACGCTTTATTAATATCGAGACACTGGCCTTTCAATGGATGGCACAAGCCGGTCGTTTTCAATTATTTAAGTTATGCACGATTCCTGGTACAAATTTCATTGTTCGTCGTAGTATTATTGAAGCCATTGGCGGCTGGGATGACAAAGCGTTAGCCGAAGATACAGAAATCAGTTTCCGCATCTATATGATGGGCTATAAAATTAAGTTTCAACCAAAAGCAGTGACGTGGGAGCAAGAGCCGCAAACTTTGTCAGTTTGGTTCCGGCAACGGACGCGATGGGTCAAAGGCAATATTTATGTCATTGTTAAAAATGCTAAATTATTGTTTAATCCTAAAGCGAGTCGGATCCGTTTTGATATTTTATATTTCTTGTCCATTTATTTTCTCTTAATGACATCGCTCGTTTTGTCAGACATCATGTTAGTTTTATCAATGTCTGGTTACTTAACAACGACCCTGCAAGGATTTAGCAATTCCTTATGGTTGTTAGCGATTTTGTTATTTATTTTCAGTACTTTTGTCAGTATTACAACCGAAAAAGGCGAAATGACTTTAGAGAATATCTTAATTATTGCCTTGATGTATATTACATACAGTCAGATGTGGCTAGTAGTCGTCGCTTATGGCATGGTGATGTATATTAAAGAAAATGTTTTTCATAAACAAACACAAACAAAATGGTACAAAACTGAACGATTTAAATAAGGAGGAAACGTGCAATGAAACAAAAAACAGTCACTTTAATAGGGTTGTTCTTTCTGGCAATTCTGATTGGTGTCGCAAGTCCGACCGTATACGCCGAAAACAAAGAACAAGACAACCATACCTTTACACAACCTTTTCAAAATAAAACAATCTCTTTAACAGGTACTTCTGTCCGTAGCACCATGTATTTTACAAAAATTGATTATTGGGACGTAAAAAAAGCATCATTCAATATGACTTACCAAATCACACAATTAAAAAATAATCAGACCTCAGATTTAACTGTGGCAGTTAATGGTGTGAAGTTTTATTCTTGGCGTCCTGAAAATACGACTGGTATTCAACAAAAGACGATTGAAATCCCTTTGGAACTGATTAAAGAGACAAATACATTGACTGTTGAAGGCCAAATTATTAATCAGGCAGGAAACGACATGTATAATTTAATTGAAACTCCGGCAAATTGGTTAACGATGTATGAAGGATCTAACGTAAACTTCCAATACGATTTACAACTACCAGAGAATACAATTCATTCTTTTTATAATCATTTTGTAGGAGCAGACACGATTGCGAATAAACACAGTGTTATTTTGACACCAGAAAATGCATCGGAAAAAGAATTAGCTGCAGCGACCCATGCGTTAGCTGGTGCTGCTCGTTTGATTACTACCTCAGAAGAATTGTTGCCAATGGCTTCTTTGAACAAAGAACAGTCAGCACCCTATCAGTTGATTATTGCCAGCTATGATAAATTACCAGATCAGTATAAAAGTCAAATTGATAGCAAACGCGTGGAAGACCAGGCTGTCTTAAAATTTTTCAATCAACCAGATAAGCATGTTTTAGTAGCTACTTCTAAAGATGAGGACTTACTTGTTCGTGCGGGACGTTATTTAGCCAATTATGAATTAATGACCCAAACAGATAAAGAAGAGACAACAGTTGATGAGAATACCGATACGTTTAGTTCAACTTTAGAATTTGATGGAAATTATCCATTAACCTCAACGGGGGACAAACTAGAAGGGGCTTATCACCAAGAACAAACGTACTTTGTCAATTTACCAGTGGATCGAAACAATGCCAATGGAAGTCGCGTGCATTTACATTTTAAATACGCTGAAAACTTAGATTTTGATTCTTCTTTAGTGACGGTTTACGCCAATGATAAACCAATTGGCAGCAAGAAATTAAGCGCTGCTCGTGCAAACGGTGATGAATTAAATCTCGAATTTCCAAAGAACTTAGAAATTGCTGATAGTTTTGTTTTAAAAGTTGCTTTTGATTTGAATGTTAAATCACCAGAAGTTTTACGAAATGGTCAGACTCCATGGGCCTTTATTGAAAATAATTCGAATGCGTTTATTCGAACAGAAGAACTGAATGACATATTATTTAACAACTATCCGAACATTTTTATCAGAAGCCGTTCTTTTGCTGATTTAGCGATTTTATTACCAGAAAAAATGGACGACAACTATTTTAAAGTGTTGACCAATTTATTTAACTTAATTGGTAATTATGCCGAAAGTAATGTCGGTGAGATTACGTATTATAAAAAAGCGCCTAAAAATGCGGCATTAGAAAATCATAACTTGATTATTTTTGGTACGCCTAAGGATAATCCGATGATTCGTAAGTTAAACGATCAGTTATATTTCCATTATGATAAGGACTTCACACGTTTTGTTTCAAACGAGAAACTGAGCATTGAAAAAGATTATGGTAAACAAATCGGTACGGCGCAGTTAATGTTTTCTCCATATAATGCGAAAGCCGCGGCGTTAATCTTAACAGGAGCTAAATCACAAGGTGTCTTTTTAGCCTCTACACAAGTGAATACAGAGAAGAATACTTCTATGTACAAAGGAGATGCCATTGTGGTCGATCCGAACTATCGTCGCTATGATTATCGTTTCAAAAAACGTGTAAGCAACGTTAGCAACGAATCATTAGGTAAACGAATTGTCAATAATCATAAATTAATGATTTATCTATTTGTCTTCTTAATTGGTATGACTATTATTGGATTAAGTGCGTTCTTCATCGTGAAGAAGAATTTGAAAGGTGGGGAATAGAGTGAATCAAAAACGAGTGACCTTACTTTTGGATTTAACTTTGTTGGTAGGAATTGTTTTGGTTGTCGGCACAACCATCTTTATGGCCTTAGGAACGAATGATTTCTTTGTGGACTTAAGTTGTCTATTAATTTCAGTTATCTTAATTATCGTTACCTATTTTGTAGGAATTACAGCGGGGTTAACATTTTCGCTTATATTTATTTTTCTACAATTGACTTATGTTGTATATCAGTATGTCTATCATGATTTGTTTAGCTATGGCTCATTATTTTGGCTAATCATGCCGCCGCTCTACTGTTTAACAATCTATGCAGTGACTTATCAAATTCGTACGATTGAAGAAGAAAATATTCGCTTACGTAAAGAAACTTCACGGTTAAATGCGTTAGATGCAGTAACTAATTTAAGAACAGCAAAAATGTACGAGGAAGGATTCGATTTATTTTCTGACATTTCTACACGTTATGAAGCGCCGTTATATTTAGTCGTGATCCGAGTGGCCTATTGGGAAAGTATTCGTAACTTATTAAGTCCTGAACAAAAAAATGAATTGCTACAAATCGTGACAGCGGCGATTAAAGAGACAACGGATGATCGCTTCTTACCATACTTTATCGACGGCACACCGCCGACTTGGGCGTTATTAATTTTCCGCGATGGGGATGACGGATACACTACTAGAAAAGAATTCAAACAACAAGCTCAAGAGAAATTTGCCCATTCTGAAACCTTAAGAAATATTACTTTGACATTACAAGTTTCCTATACCAAATATGATCCTGCCGAATTTAACAACGCTTCAGAATTTTTAGGGGATGGAATTAATTCTCTTCAATATGATGTTTAAAAAGGAGGCAAACAAATGACTGAAAAACTTGCTGTTTTTACAGGGAAATTAGCAGAGGCTGGTGTGTTAAATGAGACGCAGCCATTGTCAATGCGATTACATTTAGAAAATATCCAAGCAGAAAGTGATCCAGAATCCATTGTTCCCTTATTTTCTCATGGGGTAATTTTAAACATACTTGTTGAACAGTTAGAGGAAAGTATCCCACTGTCTCACTTGAAAAAAGGGACCAAAGTCCGTTTCACAGTCGTGGGCTTGCCGCCGATGACTATGTCAATTCCACCGCATGTTGGTGGGCAAGCGATTGAATTGATAGAAGAAATCTAAAAAGCTTCTGCATTAGCTATGATTATTAGCTAATGCAGAAGCTTTTTTTATTCAAAGGTCATTCTTTCAATTCGATCGAACGCTTCCTTTAATAAATCTAAATTTTGTGTTGCGGCTAAACGAATGTACTCATCGCCCGTTGTTTCACCAAATGCTTTTCCAGGAATCACTAATACCTGTGTCTCTTTTAAAAGCTTTTCCACAAAAGGAACGGAAGTTAGTCCAGTTTTTTGAATATTAATGAAGGCGTAAATACTTCCTTTGACTGGATGAAGCGAAAGGAAAGGAATCTTTGCTACTCGTTGGGCCACATACTCTAAACGTGTTTGGAACACTTCAACGATTGGGTCTACAAATTCGTCAAAATGTTGTAACGCATAGATTCCTGCTTGCTGTGACAACGTAGGCGCAGAATACGTAACGCCTTCATTAATTAATTTGGCTACTTCGTTAATATAGTCTGGGGCAATCATATAACCAATACGCCAACCAGTCATTGCAAAGGCTTTTGAAAAGCTACCAAAAGTGATAGTATTTTCTGGAGCAAACGTAGCCATGGGAGTAAACGTTTCTTGGAAACAAAAGGCTTCATAAACTTCATCTGAAAGAATGTATAAGTTGTGTTCAATCGCTACCTGTGCGATTTCTCTGAAAGTTTCTTCAGAGAAAACAGCGCCTGTTGGGTTATTCGGTGAATTAAGAATAATCGCTTTGGTTTTAGGCGTGATTTTTTCTTTCAAAAGAGCTACATCAATTTGGAAACCATCTTCTTCATAGGTTGGTAAAAAGACCGGAACGCCATCTGCTAAAAGGACTTGGTCTTTATAAGGAGAGAAATAAGGTTCATGAATAATCACTTCATCTCCAGGATTTAGAATCACTTGTAAGGCAAGGTACATTCCGTGCAGAGCGCCAACTGTGGCCCGGACTTGATTCGGTTGAAAAGATAATTGATAATGTGACTGATAAAACTGAATGACCGCCTCAATGAATGCCTCGCTACCATCAGAAGCGGTATATTTTGTATGCCCATTTTTGGCATCGTTAGCTGCTTGTTCGATAATCCGCTCATCGGTAATTAAGTCAGGGTCACCAATCGATAAATCGATTAAATTTGGGGTCTTTTTCGCCAATGTTGCAATATCCATGAGTAAATTTTCAGTAGGTTGTTGGTAACGTGTTGCGATATTCTTGCGATCCATACCAGGTGCTCCTTTTTATAAAACTTTTCTTAGAAAATCTTGTGTTCTTGGGTTTTGTGGCGCATCAAAAATTTCTTCAGGTGTGCCTTCTTCTTGAATGATTCCTGCATCCATAAAAATGACACGGTCCGCAACTTCTTTTGCGAAGCCCATTTCGTGGGTAACCACCACCATTGTCATCCCTTCAATAGCTAAATTTTTCATAACGGATAGCACTTCGCCCACCATTTCAGGGTCTAAGGCAGAAGTTGGTTCATCGAACAGCATCACGTCAGGGCGCATGGCTAAAGCACGAGCAATCGCTACCCGTTGTTGTTGCCCACCAGAAAGTTGAGCGGGATAATTTTCTTTTTTATCTGATAAACCAACTTGTTCCAGTAAAGAAAGAGCATGTTCTGTGGCTTCAGCAGCGGCTTCTTTTTTTACTTTAACAGGACTAATCGTTAAGTTTTCCAAGACATTTTTATGCGGGAAAAGATTGAAATTTTGGAATACCATTCCCATTTTTTGACGAAGTTGATCAATGTTGGTATTTTTATCTAATAAATTTTTTCCTTCAAATTCAACGCTGCCACCAGTTGGTGTTTCTAATAAGTTCAGGCAACGTAAAAAAGTACTTTTACCACTGCCAGAAGGGCCAATAATTACGACAACTTCACCAGCTTCAATTTCTAAGTCAATTCCTTTAAGTACTTCATTTTTTCCAAATGTTTTCTGTAAGTTTTTAATGTTAATCACTAGTACTCATTCTCCTTTCAGCAACACCTAATAGACGCGAGATAGTAAAGGTTAGGACGAAATAAATCAACGATACAATTAAGTAAGGTAAGAAGGGTTTAAAACTTGCTCCTTGAACGTTGCCAGCTTGGAAAATTAGTTCTGAAACACCAATGACTGAAACAACGGAAGATTCTTTAATTACTGTAACAAATTCATTGCCTAACGCTGGTAAAATATTTTTAATAGCTTGTGGGAAAATGATGTATCGCATTGCTTGGTTTTGATTCATTCCCAAAGAACGAGCAGCTTCCAATTGTCCTTTATTAACTGCCTGAATACCAGCACGAATAATTTCTGCTACATATGCACCACTGTTTAAAGAAAGAGCAATACAACCAGCTGCTACTTTTGATAAGTCTAAACCAAGAACGCCTGTCCCGAAATAGACAATAAAAATTTGAACAAGCAAAGGAGTGCCACGAACATATTCAATATAAGCAATGGCAATGCCACGTAAAATTTTGGAATTGGCTAACTTCATTAAGGCAAGTAATGCCCCTAAAATGGCACCAAACAAAACACCAATGAAAGCTAGGAAAATGGTATAGCCCGCACCGTTAAGGTAGAACTTTCCATACTTTTGTAAAAAGCTTTGATCTTTTTGGAACATTAATTGATTGGCTTCTTTTTTATAACCGTCCATTAATTTTTGATCATTAATTTGTTTAATAGAGGCATTTACTTTCTCCGTCAAAACGGGCGCATCTTTAGGAAAAGCAACGGCAGTATCTTTTGAGCCTTTTTCAAAGGTAACATCAGCAAAAGCTAAATCCTCATTTTGAGAAACATAGGCTTCGCCAACCGGTTCTTCCATAACGACTGCATCTAATTTATTATTTTTTAGATTCATAATTAAATCTGGAATTTTTTGAAGAGAAGTAGGGACAGCACCGGTTAATTCGGTTTTAATTAATTCTTCTTGTGTCGTTTGCTTTTGGGCACCTGCACGAACGCCTTCGAAATCTTTAGTGGAATGAAATTTATCTTTGTCTTCTTTCCGAACAATGACTCTTTGTTGAACGTTCATATATGGTTGAGAAAAAGCTACTTCTTTTAATCGTTCAGGCGTTGGCGACATGCCAGAGATGACCATGTCAATCTTGCCAGTTTTTAAGGCCCCTAACAGAGCATCAAAGCCTAGTTCTTCGATTTTTAATTTAACGCCTAAATCGTCGGCAATTTTTTGAGCAATAGAAATATCAAAACCGACAATTTTATCTTCACCATCTACTTTTGCATGAAATTCATAAGGGGCATAGTCTGCGGATAAGCCGACAACTAGTTCTCCCTTTTGGATGATTTTGTCATAGACTGGATCGTTTTCGGCTGCAAAAGTTTCTTTAATAGGTAATAATGAGAGCAACAAGAATAAAATTGGTAAAATCGTCTGTAGCCATTTTTTACATTTGGTCATTTGCGTAAACTCCTTTTTGTATTATTTTTATAAATATTCAAAAAAAGCGAATAAATGTATAAAAATTTATTGTGTTATGATGTGGTTTATCATATCATAGAATATGTAAAAGGAAAAGTAGTAGAGTTGAAAAAATACAACTTTTTCAAAAAAATTTTCAAAAGTCAAAAATGAAGGGGATTTTCAAGATGGAACAATCATTAATTGTGAGAGGGACACCACAAGAGTATCTTTGCGAAATTGGTTCGTGGGAATTATTAGAAGGACAACTATTATGCAGAAATATTCATCGTGTATTCATTTTACACGGGACTGAGTCATGGCAAGCGGCAAAACCGTATTTTCCGACGTTTCAAAAAGTAACAGCTGTTTTTGAAAACTATGGAGGTGTTTGTACAGATCAACGTGTGCAAGAGTTAGAAGCACAAGTGCTGGACAATCATTTAGAGGCCATCGTCGCTGTTGGTGGAGGAAAAGTGGCCGACTTGGGCAAAGCCTTAGCACACAAAATGGCGTTACCGGTAATTATTTTACCCACTTTAGCAGCTACTTGTGCACCGTGCACGCCATTGAGCGTAATGTATCGAGAAGATGGAGCAATGGAACGGTATGACGTTTTTCCGCAAGCAAACGCTTTGGTGTTGGTAGAACCAAGAGTGTTATTGCATTCGCCTCGGTCCTTAATGGTGGCAGGTATTGGGGATACATTAGCTAAATGGTACGAAGCAGATGCGATTATTTCGCAGTTAGATGTCCAAGTGTTACCTATTCAAGTTTCTCATTTTGCCGCGGAAAAATGTCGCGATATTTTGTTAAATGAAAGTATCAATGCTTTAAAAGCGATGGAAGAGCAGCAATTAAATCAATCGTTTATTGATGTCATCGAAACGAATTTAATTATTGGTGGAATGGTGGGTGGCTTTGGCGATGATTATGGTCGGACAGCAGGTGCCCATTCCATTCATGATGCACTAACTTTGCTGCCAGCTAGCCATCGACAATTGCATGGAAACAAAGTGGCGTATGGTGTGTTTGTTCAATTAGCCATTGAAGAGAAATGGCAAGAAATCGCTGAATTGATTCCTTTCTATCACCAACTAGGTTTGCCTATTTCTTTAAAAGAAATGGAGATGGACTTAACTGAAGCCGAGTATCAAGAAGTAGCAGAACGTGCTTGTATAGAAGGCGAAACGATTCATTATATGAAACAAAAAATTACCCCTGAAATTGTGAAAAAAGCGATGCAAGATTTAGAAAAATATACAGCGACAAAATAAGTGCCAAACAGCAACTAGCTCATTTGAATTATTTGAACTAGTTGCTGTTTTTTAAGGATCCTTTTTTGAAAAAAGAAACCTTGAGAAATCCTTGCAAATTCAATAAAAAAAAAGTATGATGATGGGAGGACAAATTATAGTAGAAAGTAGGGAAATGAATGACGGAACCAGCCATTCGTTATCGTTTAATCAAAAAAGATAAACACACAGGTGCGCGTTTAGGTGAATTAATTACTCCTCACGGCACATTTCCAACACCAATGTTTATGCCGGTAGGTACACTTGCGACAGTTAAAACAATGTCACCAGAAGAATTAAAAGAAATGGGTGCCGGTGTTATTTTAAGTAATACTTACCATTTATGGTTACGCCCAGGTGAAGATTTAGTCGAAGAAGCAGGCGGTTTACACAAATTTATGAACTGGGATCAACCTATTTTAACTGATTCAGGTGGCTTCCAAGTCTTCTCATTAAGTGATATGCGGAAAATCGAAGAAGAAGGTGTGCATTTTAGAAATCATTTAAATGGTTCAAAAATGTTCCTTTCTCCAGAAAAAGCGATCAATATTCAAAATAAATTAGGATCAGATATTATGATGAGCTTTGATGAATGTCCACCATTTGATGAAAGCTATGAGTATGTCAAACGCTCGATTGAACGGACTTCTCGTTGGGCCGAGCGCGGCTTAAAAGCCCATGCGAATCCTGATAGACAGGGATTATTCGGTATTGTTCAAGGTGCGGGATTTGAAGATTTACGTCGTCAAAGTGCCAAAGATTTAGTGAGTATGGATTTTCCTGGCTATTCGATTGGTGGCTTATCTGTTGGTGAGTCTAAGGAAGAAATGAACCGAGTCTTAGACTTTACGACACCGTTAATTCCTGAAAATAAACCACGTTACTTAATGGGTGTGGGTGCCCCTGATTCATTAATTGATGGAGTGATTCGTGGGATTGACATGTTTGATTGTGTGCTACCAACACGTATTGCGCGCAATGGTACTTGTATGACTTCACAAGGTCGCTTGGTTGTTAAAAATGCCCAATATGCAAGAGATTTTCGTCCGCTTGATGAAAAATGTGATTGTTATGTTTGTCGTAATTATACGCGGGCCTATATTCGTCATTTGATTAAATGTGATGAAACATTCGGAATCCGTTTAACATCGTATCATAATTTATACTTCTTGTTAGACTTAATGAAAAATGTCCGTCAAGCAATTATGGACGACAATTTATTAGAATTCCGACAAGCGTTTTTTGAAGAATATGGCTTTAATAAAGCGAATGCAAAAAGTTTCTAAAAATTAGAGGAAAAAACTAGTTCTTCAAGCATTTTTTTGATACAGTTAGTAGTGTGAATAATGCAGAGTGAGGTGAAACAAATGGGTGGCGGATTTACAATGATTTTTACATTAGTCCTTTTAGGAGGAATGATGTTTTTCATGACACGTTCTCAAAAGAAACAACAGCAAGAACGTCAAAAACAACTAAACGCAATGAAAACTGGCGATAGTGTTGTCACAATTGGTGGTTTACATGGTGTTTTAAGTGAAATCAACGAAAAAACAGTTTTAATCGATTGCGAAGGTATTGTCTTAGAATTTGACCGTGCAGCAATTCGAACTGTAACACCTGGAACTGCTGTTACAAATGATTCAGCAGTAACTAGTGTACCAGTCACAGAAGTTGAAGAGACAGTCACAGAAGAAGTAACTGAAGTTCCTGAAACATCAGATCCTTCAAAAGAAAAGAAAGACTAAACGATTCAACTAATTCATTTAATGGTTAAAGAGAGCGGAACAGGCTTTTCAAAGGCGAAACTGTGACCAGTAGTCACACGAGAAAGCCAATAAGAAGAGATAATTCCTATTCCGCTCGTGTCGTTTATCTTAAAATGTAGGACTAGGAAGGTAGGTCATTTGGACTTACGTCCTAAGTCCTTTTTAACTATTAAGTTTACAAAAAAGGTTCCTTTTTATAGTGTTGGAAGATAGTTAAAAAGTGATCAATCTTTCGCTTGGTTGGAAGGAGAAGAGCCCATGACAAAGGAAAAATTAAGTTGGTTACAACAAAAAATGCTCAATAAAAGTATTAAAAAGAAGTGCCAAAATTTTCGTGAACTAGGTTATTCTTCCATCAACGAAGAAGATTTATTGACTTATTTACTCACCTATCGTTGGAAAAAACAAACCCATTTATCTGTCAAAGACTGTCGTAAAGACATTCAGAAGGTTAAGCCGAATGAATTTTTTGACTATCAACAATTATTGGCACAGACATCAAAAAATCCTTTAAGGGACTGGCATGATATTGAAGACTTATTCTAGAAAAAAGAATAGGTCTTTTTTTTTTGAGATAAAAAAAATTATAAATAGTTGTGAAAAATATCACAAAAACTATTTACAAGATTCATTTTATGTTGTATGATGTGAATGTGAAATAGTTAACAAAGTTTTTTAAAATGAAACTCTTAGGAGGATGAACATGGTTAAAACAGTAAAAAAAGAAAAGACAGAAACAGTTGATGTTTCATCAATGATTGATGAATTAGCAACAAAAGCGAATGTCGCTTTAAAAGCAATGGAAGATTTTACACAAGAACAAGTAGATCACATTGTCCATCAAATGGCGATGGCGGCGTTAGACCAACATATGCCTTTAGCAAAAATGGCTGTCGAAGAAACTGGCCGTGGAATCTATGAAGATAAAGCAATCAAAAATATGTATGCATCTGAATACATTTGGAATAATATTAAACATGATAAAACAGTGGGTGTAATTAACAAAGACGAACAAACCGGCTTAATGGAAATTGCTGAGCCAGTTGGCGTGGTATGTGGGGTCACACCAACAACGAACCCAACGTCAACAACTATTTTTAAATCACTAATTGCCTTAAAAACAAGAAATCCAATTGTTTTTGCTTTCCATCCTAGCGCACAAAAATGTTCGGCAGAAGCGGCACGTATTGTACGGGATGCGGCGATTGCAGCAGGTGCACCAGAAAATTGTATTCAATGGATTGAACAACCATCGATTGATGCAACATCTGCTTTGATGAATCATCCAGGGATTGCCATTGTTTTAGCAACTGGTGGCGCAGGCATGGTAAAATCTGCGTACTCAACAGGTAAACCAGCACTAGGCGTTGGTCCTGGGAACGTACCAGCTTATATTGAAAAAACGGCTAAAGTAAAACGTGCGGTTAATGATTTAATTGTTTCAAAATCATTTGATAATGGAATGATTTGTGCTTCTGAGCAAGCGGTCATTGTGGATAAAGAAATTTATGCTTCTGTCAAAGCTGAGTTTGAAGCACATAACGTTTACTTCGTGAAACCGAATGAATTACAAAAACTAGAAGATGCAGTGATGAATGAAGGCAAATACGCAGTAAATCCAGCGATTGTCGGTAACTCTGCAGAAAAAATTGCTGAATTAGCAGGAATTAGCGTACCAAAAGGCACAAAAATTTTAGTCGCTGAATTAGAAGGTGCAGGTCCAGAATATCCATTATCAAGAGAAAAATTATCGCCAGTTTTAGCAATGATGAAATCAAACAATGCAGAGCATGCTTTTGAACTATGTGAAGCGATGTTAAACTTAGGTGGTTTAGGACATACAGCAGTAATTCATACAGAAGATGAAGAGTTACAAGTTGCTTTTGGTTTACGTATGAAAGCTTGTCGTATTTTAGTGAATACTCCATCAGCAGAAGGCGGTATCGGTAACATTTATAACGAAATGATTCCATCTTTAACACTTGGTTGTGGTTCATACGGGAAAAACTCTGTTTCTAAAAACGTATCAGCCATTAACTTAATTAATATTAAAACGGTAGCGAAACGGAGAAATAATATGCAATGGTTTAAATTACCTCCAAAAATTTTCTTTGAAAAAAATTCTTTACAATATCTACAAAAAATGGAAAATGTTGAACGTGTCATGTTAGTTTGTGACCCAGGTATGGTTCAATTTGGCTATGCAGATATCGTACGTAAAGAGCTACAAAAACGTAAAAATGATGTGAAAATCGAAGTATTTTCTGATGTTGAACCAAACCCATCAACAAATACTGTTTATGCAGGTACCAAAATGATGGTTGATTTCCAACCAGATACAGTGATTGCCTTGGGTGGCGGTTCTGCAATGGACGCGGCGAAAGGCATGTGGATGTTCTATGAACACCCAGATACAGAGTTCTTTGGTGCAAAACAAAAATTCTTAGATATCCGCAAACGGACATATAAAATTGCCAAACCAGAAAAAACACAATTTGTTTGTATACCAACTACTTCAGGAACTGGTTCAGAAGTTACACCATTTGCCGTTATTACTGATAGTGAAACACACGTGAAATATCCGTTAGCAGACTATGCGTTAACACCAGATGTAGCGATTGTTGATCCACAGTTCGTAATGTCTGTGCCAGCTTCAGTCACTGCAGACACAGGTATGGATGTTTTAACACATGCTATTGAATCTTATGTTTCCGTGATGGCTTCAGATTACACACGTGGTTTAAGTTTACAAGCAATCAAGTTAGTTTTCGATCATTTAGAAAATTCAGTGAAACGTCCAGATATGGAATCTCGCGAAAAAATGCATAATGCATCAACCATGGCAGGGATGGCATTTGCCAATGCATTCTTAGGTATTTGTCACTCTATTGCTCATAAAATTGGTGGGGAATATGGCATTCCACATGGTCGTACAAATGCGATTTTATTACCACATATTATTCGTTACAATGCGAAAGATCCATCAAAACACGCAATGTTCCCTAAATATGATTACTTCCGCGCCGATACTGATTATGCAGACATTGCAAAATTCTTAGGCTTAAAAGGAAATACTACCGCAGAATTAGTAGAAGCTTTAGCAACAGCAGTAGCAGACTTAGGTAAATCAGTCGGAATTGACATGAACTTGAAAGCCCAAGGTGTCTCACAAGAAACATTAGACACAACGGTTGATCGTATGGCAGAACTTGCATATGAAGACCAATGTACAACTGCAAATCCGAAAGAACCATTAATTAGTGAACTAAAACAAATTATCTTAGATGCTTATGTAGGATAAAAGAACTCAAATAAAGAGACCAGAACATTAATGTTCTGGTCTCTTTAACGTTTTGCGAAAACAGTGCTGTCGATACCACGGTTATGACACCAATTAACTAAAACTGGATCGAGGATAAGTGCGGTACTCGTCAATTCTTCTGTCGTCTTTTTTTCTAAAAGAGTATAAAGCATTTTCACTTCTTCTTGCCATTGCTGTACAAGGGCTAAGGTATTTTCTAAACCATTTTTACTCATAAGGGAAGCTAAGATAGTCCCAGCAACTCCCATGCTTTTGGCACCTAAAGCGAGTCCTTTGACAATATCAAGAGAGTTACGCACACCGCCAGAGCCAAGAATAGTTAGCTTCTTTTGCCAATTTTGTGATTCCAGAAGAGAGATGACCGTTGATTGCCCCCAATCATCTAAGAAAGAAAGTTCTCGTTTTTTCCGCCGGGCATTTTCAATTTGTGTAAAACTCGTTCCGCCTTGGCCGCTCACATCCACTGCTTGAACGCCGATAGAGGTGAGTTTTTCTAAGGTTTCTTGGCTCATGCCAAAGCCAACCTCTTTGACAATGACAGGCACTTCTACGGCCTGTACGATAGCTTCAATCTTGGTTAGCCAATTAGTGAAATCACGATCTCCTTCAGGCATGACCAATTCTTGGGGCACATTTACATGGATTTGTAAGGCATTCGCTTGAAATAAATCAAGCGCTCGCTTTGCTTCTTCCACACCCAAGCCTGCACCAATATTGGCAAAAATGAGTCCATCTGGGTTTTCTTTTCGCATAATTTGATACGTATCCGCTAAACTAGCATCTTTTAACGCTGCCGAGACAGATCCTGTCGCAACTAAAAGGCCAGTTTCTTTGGCAATAATGCCTAATTGCTGATTAATTTCTTTTGCACGCTGACTACCACCTGTCATTGCATTGACATAAAAAGGTTGGGGAAGCTGAAAAGAAAGAAACGAAGTGGAAATATCTACTTCGTTAACAGCGGATTCAGCAAACGATTGGTGAACAAAACGCACACGATCAAAGTCATTACTTTTTTCTTTGTGGAACGCTTTAGCTAATGATAGATGTTCATCTTTTCGATTCATGCTTCTCCTTACACTCCTTTTGACCATAGGTATAGACGTGAAGTGGCAGTGGGGTAATTCCGTCTTTTTCCCAAGCAGTCATTAATGGTAAAATCCCAGATTTTTGGCGGAAAATTACAATCCCACAATCGCCCCCGCCAGCGCCAGAAGATTTCGCAGCTCCTGTATAAGATTCAGCCAAATCACAAAGATTTTTCAAGGCTTCTGTTTCGATTACCACACCAGTCAGTGAAGATAATTCGGCGAGCAATTGGCGATTTTTAGTAATTTGTTTTTGAATAACAGAAATTTTTCCTGTGTTAAAGCCATTAATCATTGTTTCGACACAAAGCCGACTTTTCATTAAGAACTGCTCATAAGCCGCTTGTTTTTCTTCTTTTGATTGATGAACTCGATCAACTAAGTCTGAAGTGGACGCAGGACTACCTGTCCAACCAATTAGTAAACGTAGTTGTTTCGGTACTTTTAACGGAAAAATCATTAATTCAGGCCAGTCCATTGCTAACAAATCAGTTAATGTTTCAGTGGTTACTTTTTGATTGACCCAATCATGATCGAAGGTTGAAAAGGCAATCCAGCCCCCGTAACAGCTGGCGGCGATATCTCCGCAAGAACCATTTCCTTGAACGGCTAAGTGAGCTAATGCTGATAATTTGAAAATTTCCTCATTTTCCAAACCTAAGTCATAAAAAATATTCAAGGCTTTGACAGTTCCAACGGTTACTGCACCGCTTGAACCAAGACCATATTTTCGTCCATTTGAACTATCTAATTCACTCGTCACTTTTAAATGATAAAATGACAATTCTTTGTTTTGCTCTTGCGCATATTTTTCAGTTAGATGAATCGCCGCTAGAACATAATGAAAAGGATTTTCGCGAATATCTAATACGAGCTCACCATTTCGGCGTGTCCAACGAATAGGTAAAGAGCTGTATTGTGCAGATTGAATACTGCCTTCATCTGTTGTTTCTTCGACAGTTACAGTTACGAATTGATCCACAGCAACGATAATGGCAGGGTGGCCAGGTTCAACAACGGCATATTCTCCTGCAATAAATAACTTTCCTGGCGTAGTAACTTCAATCATGCTTATTTATCCATTCCTTTCGTTTCAAACAATTCAATTCCGGGACCAGCAAAAGCTGGGACTAACTGCTCTTTTGAAAAATGTTCACTTAAAAATGTTTTTAATGCTTCTAAGTTTTTCTTTTCGACTAAAACCTTGACATTCGGACCTGCATCCATTGTAAAGTAGCAAGGAATTCCTTTGGCCCGTGCTTGGCGAACTAAAGCCATCGCTTGTAAGCTGCCTGGGGACCAGTAAGTAAATGGAGGGACAGCGCCTAAGGTGGTTCCATGCATCCTTAACCCATTGGCTTCAATGATTTCTCCTAAACGAGGGAAGTCTTTTGTTTTAATTGCTTCATGAACTTGGGATAAATCTTTTTCCACATTGTCCAACCAACCTTGATAAAAGCTAGAAGTTTCTACTGTTCGTTTCATTCCATCACGGCTGGAAACATCTTTTTCGCCATCATTAATTAAGATAAAGAGCATGGCCAATTCGTTTTCCCAATTATTAGCTGGAATATTTTCAGCAAACGACGTTTCATCAGAGTGGCCTTTGTTCCATTGAGCAAAACCACCAAAAATACTACGACAAGCAGAACCTGAACCACGTCGCGCTAAACGTGATAAGTCTTTTGCTGAAAGATTTAATCCTAAGGCTACGTTACAGGCCCCTGCTAAAGCAGCTAGACCACTCGCTGAAGAAGCCAAACCAGCTGCAGTAGGCACAAAATTTTGACTTTCCACTTTTGCAAACCAAGTACAATCGGCTTGTTGACGAACAAGGTTCAAAAATTCTTTGACTTTTTTTGTTTGTTTTTCGTTTTGCAAGATACCATTTAAAATAAATACATCTTCTGAATAATGGGCATCAAATGTCACAGTTGTTTCTGTGTAAAAGGCATCTAATGTTAATGATAAACTACTATTCATTGGTAAAATGTATTCTTCATTGGCTTTTCCCCAATATTTAATCAGAGCAATATTTGTATGCGCTCGTGCTTTTCCTGAAAGCATTACTTTTTCACCTCTAATGATTGAATCCATGTAGCAACAGCTCCATTTTCTTCTAAAGTCTGTGCAATGGTTTGTGCGGTCTTTTTATTATCTGTTAAGGCAATCATACAGCCACCGCGACCGCCGCCGGTTAATTTTGCTCCTAGAGCGCCATGTTCTAGAGAGAGAGCCACTAGTCGATCCAGCATATCGTTGCTGACGGTTAATTGCTGGAGTTGCTCTTGCGCTAACGTCATTAGCTGACCTAATTTTTGTTTATCATCTTGTAAAATCGCCTGCTTTGCTTCTTTAGTAAAAGAACCTAATTGTTTCATTGTTTCAGCGATTGCTGTGGGATTATTTTGAGCTAGCTGCGCAATGTCTTTCACTGCTTCACGTGTTTGACCTTTAATTCCCGTATCAGCTACTACTAAGTAGGCATTAGATAAATTCATCGAGAAATGTGTGGGCGGAAATCCTCTAGTAAAAAATAAGGGATCAGCGCCGCTTGTTGCTGCGGCATCGATACCACTAGGATTGCCATGAGCAATTTTCTCACTTAAGGAAACAAGCTCAAACAATTCTTGATATGTATAAGCGTAATCAAAATAATCAAAAAGGCTTCGAACGATGGCCACAGCGGTTGCTGCGCTTGAGCCCATTCCTCGTTCAGCGGGAATCGTACTTGTTAAGGTCAAAGTGCCTTTAAACGTATCTTCCTTTAAAAAATGTAAAGTTTGCTGAACAACTTCCTTGATATTTGCTAGCTCTTGGGGCACGTCTTCAAGCAATCCTGTAAAATATGCACAATCAATCTGCATAGTTTTTGCCGGGGTAAAGACGGCTGTGATTTCTGTCGCTTGAAAAGGAAAGGCGATTGCTGGTTCGCCGTAAACAACGGCGTGTTCCCCCATTAAAATGATTTTTCCCGTCGCTTGACCGAGGCCTTGTTTTTTTATATTCATTCACTGACATTCCTTTTGAGTAGAATCGAGTATAGGACAAAAGACGTTCTTGGATTAGAAGAACGTTTGTCATAATCTCTTCATGATTTATAGGAAATGATTCCAAAAGTTTCTCTTGTTCCAAAAAAAGAGATTGCTTAACCTAAGATAGTTTACCTAAAAATAAGGCACAAGTAAAATGGTTCCGTTGGTTTTTCCAAAAAATTAATAACAATTTAATAAGAAAGAACCGACAGAACCAGTTATTCGGCTATTTTTTTAAAATTTTCTTAGGTAATCACCAAACCAAGGGCACTTGCCAAATAAATGGCTTGTTCAGGGGTGACTTTAAGACCTGATAAATAGTTTGGCGAGAAAGTCAAGCGTTCAAAGGTGTTTTGGGAAAAATCCAATCCTTTTAAAGAAGTATTTAGCCAATTACTTTCGGTTAAATCGCAAGCTTCTAGCAGGAGTTTCTTCCAGGTGACCTCGAAAAATTCACTTTCGACTAAACGTGTCTGATTAAAGTGAACAAGATTAAAATTTGCAAAACGAAAAGAAGCATAATCGGCTTTGCAATCCTCAAATAGACAATCTTTTAAATAGCTATCTGCAAAATTCGTTCCTGTCAAATTGCAACGAAGGAAAGTCACTCGATGAAAACTGCCAGACAGCCATTCGACGTTAGAAAAATCGCAAGCTTCAAAACGCACATTACTACAATCAAAAGAAGCAAACTGGCCATTTGCTAATGAAAGATGATCGAAAACAGCATCCCGAAAGACTAAGTTACGAACTTCTTGATTCGGTAAATCAATCTGCTGATACAAATGATTTTCTAAGATTGCCTCATCTTCTAATTGACAGTTCGTTAATAGAGGAAGTTGTTCTGGTAGATTTGGTGGCAAGGGATAAGTTATTTTCATAAAACGCCTCTTTCTTCTTGTTGATTTTCAAAGGTTTCATCAATTGAGTAGGCCCGATTATAGAAACGTAGCGCAGTTGTGAAAACATAAGCGCCGGCAAAACCAAGTAAACTACCTAACACAATCCCGACTAATCGATAGTTTAAAAGATTACTAATGACTTGCTGTCGTGCAAGATTTGATAATAATAAGGACATCGGGGTAATAAAAAAGCTGGCAATCGCATAGTTTCTGTTAATGAATCCTTCAAAAGCTGCATATAGAATACTAATGATACCGATTGTTTGTAAAGGTGTAAAGGGAATCATTAATAAAATTGCAGAAAGCAACAAACCGAGACTCGTACCTAGAATCCGTTGCACATTTCGCTGCATCACAGAATGTAAATTTTCCCCTTGTAAAATGGCTGCGCAAGTAAACGTCATCCAATAAGCGTTGACTAAATGAAGCGATTGACTTAAATAAGCCGCTAAAAATAAAATGGCCGCATAATGCAAAGCATCTAATAAAGAAGCGGGATCAATATAAAGTCGTTCTTGAAGAGACATCCGTTTTTGAAAAACGTAGGGGCGCTTGTCGATGAAATGAAGCACAATGCCCATGATAATGCCGGTCACTACTCCTAAAAGAACAAAACTGGCCATGATGGGAATCTTATGTAAAGGAAAATTGTTGCTTGTTCCCATTGCGGTTGACATGATAACTAACAAAGCACCAGGCTTCTCAATGCCATACAATCTAAAAAGTAAGCGTGCAAGAAAAGCGACGATGGCAATTGTAATGGGAATCAACCAAGGTACATGGTGACTTAGCATTCCTAAGCTGTTGCCCAGAACAATAAAAAAGCCAACAATATTCAGTCTGCGCAATAATTGAGGCAAAGGAAGCGGCTGATAATAAATAAACGTATAAATGCCCATCGAGCCAAAGGTCCCAATGAGTAAATTATTGGAAAAATAACCAATTAATAATGGAATTGCCATACAAATTGCGACACCAACTAACCGAAATAATTCGTCATTTGCTTTATCAATAGCAAACAAATCCTTTAAAAACGTAGAATTTTTCATATTTTGTCACTCCTTTACTTCCTAATTTACCATAATGTTTAGAAAACTGACAAAAGAATTGCAATAAAAGACAGGAAGAAAAAGAGGGGTTTCTGATAGGAAGAGAAGAAAAATTAAAAAAAGTTAACATTTTGACTTGCAATTTTAATATGAAAAATGTAAGATATATTCCATAGCAATAAATAATTATTAAATTCTGATTTTTCAGAAAATACAGATTGTATTATTTTAGGAGGCAACACTATGAAATTGAAAAAGTCATTAACATTCGGTGTGATTACATTATTTAGCGTAACAACTTTAGCGGCTTGTGGAGGCGGCGGAACGTCAGATAGCTCAAGTGCGTCTGGTGGCGGTAAGGCAAGTGGCGAACAAGTTTTACGTGTCACAGAACAACAAGAAATGCCAACAGCTGATTTATCACTAGCAACAGACAGAATTAGTTTTATTGCATTAAATAATGTATATGAAGGAATTTATCGTTTAGACAAAGATAACAAAGTCCAACCTGCAGGTGCAGCGGAAAAAGCAGAAGTTTCTGAAGATGGACTAACATACAAAATTAAATTAAATAAAGATGCAAAATGGTCAGACGGTAAACCAGTGACTGCTAATGACTATGTTTACGGATGGCAACGAACAGTTGATCCAGCGACAGCTTCTGAATATGCTTATCTGTATGCCTCTGTAAAAAATGGTGATGCCATTGCTAAAGGGGAAAAAGATAAATCAGAATTAGGAATTAAAGCAGTCAGTGATACAGAATTAGAAATCACTTTAGAAAAAGCAACACCATACTTTGATTACTTATTAGCTTTCCCATCATTCTTCCCACAACGTCAAGATATTGTGGAAAAATATGGTAAAAATTATGCATCAAACAGCGAAAGTGCTGTCTACAATGGTCCATTCGTCTTAGACGGCTTTGATGGTCCTGGTACAGATACAAAATGGTCATTCAAGAAAAACGATCAATATTGGGATAAAGACACAGTGAAACTGGACTCAGTAGATGTGAATGTCGTGAAAGAATCACCAACCGCGTTGAACTTGTTCCAAGATGGACAAACAGACGATGTCGTTCTTTCTGGTGAATTAGCCCAACAAATGGCCAATGACCCAGCTTTTGTTAGTCAAAAAGAAGCATCAACACAATATATGGAACTAAATCAACGTGATGAAAAATCACCATTTAGAAATGCGAACTTACGTAAAGCAATTTCTTACTCAATCGACCGTAAAGCGTTAGTTGAATCAATCTTAGGGGATGGTTCTATCGAGCCAAACGGTTTAGTACCAGCAGATATGGCAAAAGACCCAAGTGGCGGCAAAGACTTTGCTAAAGAAGCAGGTAGTCAAATTGAATATGATACGAAAAAAGCTAAAGAATACTGGGAAAAAGCGAAAAAAGAATTGGGGATTTCAACCTTAACAATGGATATTCTTTCTTCAGATGCAGATTCTTCTAAGAAAACAGTTGAATTTGTTCAAGGGTCAATTCAAGATGCTTTAGATGGTGTGAAGGTAACGGTTAGTCCGGTTCCATTCTCCGTTCGTTTAGATCGTTCAAACAAAGGCGACTTTGATGCAGTAATCGGTGGTTGGAGTGCTGACTATGCTGATCCAAGTAGTTTCTTAGACTTATTTGCTTCAGATAACTCATATAACCGTGGACGTTATAACAATCCAGAGTTTGACAAGTTCGTGAAAGCTGCAAGTAGTGCAGATGCGACAGATCCTGAAAAACGTTGGGATGATATGTTAAATGCAGAGAAAACGATTATGGGAGACATGGGTGTGGTACCATTATTCCAAAAATCAGAAGCGCATTTACGTGCTGAAAAAGTCAAAGATGTCGCAGTTCATCCTGCTGGCGCAACGTATGACTACAAATGGGCATACATTTCAGAATAACCTGACAAAAGATCGATAGCAAACAAAAAAGGACCTTTGCCATGGAATAAAAGGCAACGGTCCTCTTGCTATCTTGTCTTAGACCAAGTAAAATAGTAGAAAGCCTAAAGACAGAATCAGTAAGATGCCCCCAGTTTTTAGCCAGAAAGAGCGATGTGCATCGCCAATGACTGAAAGCGGGATAAACTCTTTCGGTTCATTTTTCTTTTTAAAACGAAACGCGTTTTTCATTGAGCGCTGAAAGTTATCGAAAAAGCCAGAGGACATAATCCATAAAGCAATGCCGATAATTAAAAAGAAAAGCGAAACGATAAAGAAGGTATCTGATAATGAGGAGGTAGTGATAGGTTCTTTACTTATTAATAAGTAAAGAAAAATGCCGATACTGGAAATAACGGCTGTAATAATTGGCCATTTAAAAGTTTTCATGTGTTCACCCTATCTATTATTGTGGTCTATCTAGTCATTACTTTAACGAAAATAACTGAGGAAGTCAAAAAAATCTCGGAGGTGTCATTATTGAATAGTTTTGGAAAATATTTTCTTAAACGGATCTTTTTCATGATTATCACTTTGTGGTTAATCGCAACGATTACGTTTTTCTTAATGCAATTATTACCAGGTACGCCTTATACCAACCAAGAAAAACTTAGTCCAGAAACAATCGCTATGTTGAATAAACAATCTGGCTTAGATAAACCAGTGATTGTTCAATACGGAATTTACTTAAAGAACCTGGTAACAGGAGACTTTGGTATTTCATTCCAATTTAAAAACCAACCTGTTGCTAAGTTATTAGCTGGTCGAATTGGGCCGTCCCTTCAACTGGGTGGACAAGCGATTATCTTTGGTACGTTAGTCGGTATTTTATTGGGGATTATCGCAGCGATGCGTCAAAATACTTGGGTAGATACGTTGGCAACATTGTTAGCCATTTTAGGTCGTTCTATTCCAAACTTTGTTTTCGCGGTATTATTACAATACATTTTTGCAATGAAATTAAGAATCTTACCAATTGCTATGTGGAATGGTTTTGCATACACAATCTTGCCAACTATTGCCTTGGCAATGAGTCCAATGGCCGATTCGGCTAGGTTTATTCGAACCGAGATGGTAGAGGTCTTGCATAGTGATTATGTCGAATTAGCCAAAGCAAAAGGCTTGAGTCGCTGGCAAGTTGCATTCCGCCACGGGTTAAGAAACAGTTTAATTCCATTGATTACCTTATTAGGACCTTTAGCCGTTGGTTTAATGACAGGTTCTTTAGTAGTAGAAAATATTTTTGCCATCCCTGGAATTGGGGAACAGTTTGTAAAATCAATTATGACAAACGACTATCCAACAATTATGGCAGTAACTATTTTGTATTCAACAATGTTAGTTGTTGTAATTCTGATTGTTGATTTACTTTATGGTTTAATTGATCCAAGAATTCGCGTATCAGGAGGTGCAAAAGGCTAATGGAAACAGTCAATAAAAATAATCTACCACAAGCGATTAAAGATATTCCGGCAGATGAGTTTCAGCCTCTAAACACTTCAACTCTAAAAGAAAGAGAGCGTATTGCCACACCGTCTTTAAGTTTCTTACAAGACTCATGGCGTCGTTTGAAAAAGAATAAAGCTGCAGTTATCTCAATGAGTTTCTTAGCAGTTATTATCTTTATCTCTATTATTACCATTTGGGTTTCACCACATAACCCAACGAAACAAAATGTTTCTTACATTAACTTACCACCACGAATTCCTGGCTTGGAAAGCGTGAATGGTTTAAATGGTAAAACAACAGTTGCTGGTCAATTAGTTGATAAATATGCACAAGCAAACGTTCCAGATAACGTAAACTTTTATCTAGGAACAGATGGTTTAGGTCGTGATGTCCTAAGTCGTTTATTTATGGGAACACGTATTTCCTTATTAATTGCGTTTATCGCGGCGATTCTAGATATTACGATTGGGGTAACGTATGGACTGATTTCCGGATTAGTCGGCGGTCGTGTCGATACAGTAATGCAACGTATTTTAGAAGTTCTTTCTGGTATTCCTAACTTAGTTGTTATGATCTTGATGCTAACAGTCTTTGATCCAGGGATTGTTTCGATTGTTTTGGCCATGGTTATTACAAACTGGATATCAATGGCCAGGATTGTGCGAGCCCAGACCATGAAACTAAAAGACCAAGAGTTTGTCATGGCAGCAGAAACATTGGGCGAATCTCGTTGGAAAATTGCTATTAAACATATTTTACCGAATATCTCAAGTGTTATTATTGTCCAAATGATGTTCAGTATCCCATCGGCAATTTTCTTTGAAGCGTTCCTAAGTTTTATTGGGTTAGGCTTACGTCCACCAACCGCATCTTTAGGAACCTTGTTAAACGAAGGATACAAAACTTTCCGTTTCCTTCCATATTTAATGTGGATTCCAGCGGCAACACTTTCAGTTATCATGATTTGTTTCAACTTGTTAGCTGATGGTTTACGTGACGCATTTGATCCTAAGATGAAAGAGTAAGAGTGGTGAATGACTATGGAAAAAGTATTAGAAGTTAAAGACTTAAGAATCTCCTTTGATACGTTTGCAGGTAAAGTCAACGCCATTCGTGGTGTGAGTTTTGATCTTTATAAAGGTGAAACGTTAGCCATCGTAGGTGAATCAGGGAGTGGTAAATCTGTTACAACTCGCAGTATTATGCGTTTGTTGAGCAGTAATGCCAATATTGATAACGGGGAAATTTTGTTTAAAGGGCAAGATATTGTTCATAAAACAGAAAAACAAATGCAAGCCATTCGTGGTAAAGAAATCGCAATGATTTTCCAAGATCCGATGACTTCATTAGACCCAACGATGCCAATTGGCAAACAAGTGGCGGAATCATTAATCAAACATAATAAAGTCTCAAAAAAAGAAGGCTTAGCGCAAGCATTAGAATTACTAAAATTAGTGGGCATTCCTAATGCTGAAAAACGTTTGAAAAACTATCCGCACCAATTTTCTGGTGGGCAACGTCAACGGATTGTCATTGCAATTGCTTTAATTTGTTATCCCGAAGTTCTAATTGCAGATGAACCAACTACAGCGTTGGATGTAACCATCCAAGCACAAATTTTAGAGTTATTAAAAGATTTACAAGAAAAAATTAGCACTTCGATTATTTTCATTACCCATGATTTAGGGGTAGTAGCAAACGTGGCTGACCGTGTCGCTGTCATGTACGGTGGACGTCTGGTTGAAGTGGGAACAGCAGAAGAAATTTTCTATAATCCACAACATCCATATACTTGGGGACTTTTAGGGTCAATGCCAACGATGGAAGGAACAGAAGACAAACTTTATGCGATTCCAGGTTCACCTCCAGATTTATTAGATCCACCAACTGGAGATGCCTTCTATCCACGGAATGAGTTTGCTTTAAAAATTGATACAGAAAAAGAACCACCTTATTTTGAAGTATCACCGACACACAAAGCAGCAACGTGGTTATTAGCACCACAAGCACCAAAAGTTACGCCTCCAGCAGAGATTGTTCGTCGTTGGGCAATTTATGCAGAGCGTCAAAAAAATCCAGGAGGTAGTAATTAATGGCAGAAGAGAAAAAAGTCCTATTAGAAGTCACTGGTTTGAAACAGTATTTCAATGTTGGTCGTAAAGACGAAGTAAAAGCCATTGATGACATTAGTTTTCATATTTTTGAAGGCGAAACCTTTGGATTAGTTGGCGAATCAGGAAGTGGAAAATCAACAACTGGTCGCAGTGTCATTCGTTTATATGATCCAACTGCTGGTGAAATTCTTTTCGATGGAAAAGACATTAGCAAAATTAAATCAAAAGCGGACATGCAAGCATTCCGTCGCGATGTTCAAATGATCTTCCAAGATCCATATGCTTCATTGAATCCAAGAATGAAAGTCAATGATATTATTGCTGAAGGAATCGATGTCAATGGATTAGCTAAAACACCAAAAGAGCGGGAAGAAAAAGTCAATGAACTTTTAAAAACGGTGGGATTAAATCCAAGTCACAGTACGCGTTATCCTCATGAGTTTTCTGGTGGGCAACGTCAACGGATCGGGATTGCTCGTGCTTTAGCGGTTAATCCACGTTTCATTATCTGTGATGAGCCAATTTCGGCTTTGGATGTGTCGATTCAAGCCCAAGTAGTAAACTTATTACAAGATTTACAAAAAGAACAAGGCTTAACTTACTTGTTTATCGCACATGACTTATCGATGGTAAAACATATCAGTGACCGAATTGGCGTAATGCACAGTGGGAAATTATTGGAAATGGGCACAAGTGATGATGTCTATAATTTCGGCGTTCATCCTTATACAGAAAGTTTACTTTCTGCGATTCCATTACCAGATCCAGACTATGAACGCACACGTAAACGGATCGTTTACCAGCCTGCAGCGGCAGATGGGAAAGATCGTGAGCTCCGTGAAATTCTCAATGGACACTATGTTTATTGTGCTGAAGACGAAGTTGCAATGTACCGTGTAAAAATTGAAGAGAAGAAAAGAAAAGCTGGTTTATAACCAGCTTCTTTTCTAACTATCTTGGTAGGGTGGTTATGAGATGAAGGCTCTGAAAGCTTATAAATACAGACTTTATCCAACCTCAAAACAAGAAGAGTTTATTCAAAAAACATTTTCTTGTGTTCGCTTGGTGTATAATTTAATGTTACAAGACCGGATTGATATCTACAAAGAGATGCGAAAAAATCCTCAACAAACGTTTAAAATGCCAACGCCAGCTAAATATAAGAAACAATACCCTGTCCTCAGAGAAGTTGATAGTTTAGCCTTGGCAAATGCACAAGTTTATTTGGATCGAGCCTTTAAAAATTTTTATCGGGAAAAAGGGATGGGCTTTCCAAAAAAGAAAAAGAAAGAAACGGTGCATTCCTACACTACGAACAATCAACATGGCACGGTCAAAATTTTGGATAATCGTTATTTGAAAGTACCTAAATTGAAATCTTTAATTAAAATGAAGGTACACCGCCAACCGCTGGGGGAGATAAAATCTGTAACTATTTCTATGAGTGCGAGTCACAATTATTATGTTTCCATTTTGTGTGAAGCACCGATTGAAACGAAAACAAAGCAACAAAAAATGGTGGGAATTTGTAGCAGTAGGGAAAAATTTGCGCTGCTTTCGAATGGTGAAAGCTTCGAAAAAAGCTATTGTTCAAAGCATTTAAAGCAAAAACTACGTCAAGAAGAACGAAAATTAAACAAGCGTAAAATGATTGCTTTAGAAAAAGGTGTCGATCTTTCACAAGCAAAAAATTATCAAAAACAAAAAATAAAAGTCGCAAAAATTCGCGAAAAAATAGCCAACCAACGAACGGATATTTTAAACAAAATTACAACGGAATTGGTTTCAAGTTACGATGTTATTTGTATTGAAAAAGCCCATCACAGTAATGAGCGGCCGCCAAAACATGATCGTTCTGAACTGGCTTGGTCTTTATTTTTAGCTAAATTGTTGTATAAAGCACAATGGTATGGCAAAGAACTCATTTGTATTGAGTCAGAGGAGATCGAAACAGAGTTGTCTTTTTCTGAAAGTACAGAAAATTCAGAGTATCTTAGAAGCCAAAAAATCTTAGAACGTGGCTTGTCTAAACGAGAAACCTTATAAATAGAAGAACTGTAGGGACTACAGGGATCGCCTAGGGGATAGAAAATGTACACCATGTGTTGAACCATTTATTTCTAGGAAGTCACATTGGGACAGTCCACTAATTATTAATGATCAAAATACGAGTTCAAACGAATCTAGTGCTAGATTCGTTTTTTTTTTGAGGAAATATATTGACAACTAGGATAAACTAAGGTAAACTAGTGAAGTTGAGAAATGAAAGCAGAAGCACCCGCTTCTCGCCTTAGTTGAGTATATCGCTGGGCTAGATAAAGTATTCCTTATTTTTTTAAGTAAGGCAGACTGTTGGCGGGTTCTGGATAGGAACCTGTTTTTTTATTGCATTTAGCAAACAAAGCAGACTTCCGTTAGGATTTTCTCTTAAAAATTTTGGAGGTGAATGACCATAGCAAAGGATATGATGGTTAACGACGGCATTCGTGCACGCGAGTTACGTTTGATCGGACAAGATGGTGAACAATTAGGTGTAAAAACCAAAGCAGAAGCATTACAAATCGCTGAATCTGCAAACTTGGATTTAGTACTTGTAGCGCCAGGAGCGAAACCACCAGTTGCGCGAATTATGGATTATGGAAAATTCCGTTTCGAACAACAAAAGAAAGAGCGTGAAGCTCGCAAGAAACAAAAAGTGATCAACGTCAAAGAAGTTCGTTTAAGTCCAACAATTGACGTAAATGACTTCAATACAAAACTTCGTAATGCGCGTAAGTTCTTAGAAAAAGGAGACAAAGTGAAAGCTTCTATCCGTTTCAAAGGCCGTGCCATTACCCATAAAGAGATTGGTCAGAAAGTTCTTGATCGCTTAGCTGAAGAAACTGCGGACATCGCCACAGTGGAACAAAAAGCGAAAATGGACGGACGCAGCATGTTTCTAACGCTGGCACCGAAAAACGACAAGTAAACGAAGAGACCGAGCATTCGGACTTTTGGTAATTTCTACAAGAAGGATATTCGACAGTTGTGACTGTTAGGGTCTTTCACTTGAAGCAAAGATTTTGAGGAGGAAAATTAGTCATGCCAAAACAAAAAACACACCGCGGATTAGCAAAACGTGTAAAACGTACTGGTGGAGGCGGCTTAAAACGTGGCCGTGCCTTTACATCTCACCGTTTCCACGGTAAAACTAAAAAACAACGCCGTCAATTGCGTAAAGCAAGCATGGTTGCAAAAGGCGATTACAAACGTATCCGCCAACAATTAGCAAGAATGAAATAAAACAACTCGGTGACTTTTAGATTACCGTCAAGAGAAACAAGATATTAGGAGGAATTCAACATGGCACGTGTTAAAGGTGGAACAGTAACCCGTAAACGTCGTAAAAAAGTCCTTAAGTTAGCGAAAGGCTACTACGGATCAAAACATACTTTATTTAAATCAGCAAAAGAACAAGTAATGAACTCTTATTACTATGCATTCAGAGACCGTCGTCAAAAGAAACGTGACTTCCGTAAATTATGGATTGCACGTATCAACGCGGCAGCTCGTATGAATGGCTTAAGCTATTCTAAATTAATGCACGGTTTGAAATTGGCAGAGATTGATATCAACCGCAAAATGTTAGCTAACTTAGCCGTTAACGATGCAGCAGCATTTATAGCGTTAGCTGAACAAGCAAAAGACGCTTTAAGCAAATAAGCTTAAACAATCTTTCACACCCTACTCCTTGAGTAGGGTGTTTTTTTAATAACTCCGTTGGTAACTTTCATCTATAAATGAAAAAACTTGTGAGAGCGGAATTTCTTCAGAAAGACTTAACCAATGCTCTTTATTCATATGATAGGCAGGAAAATAGCCAGGTTGGTTCTTTAATAAGGCAATCAATTCAGGCGCAAGTTTAACGGTTAAAATAGTGAGCTGCTTATTCTCGGTAGCGCCGAGCAGTTGTGCATCCAGTGGCATAATTAAAGCAAACCATTTTGCATTTCTAGGATGACGAAAGACGAGATAGTCTGGGTGTTTTTCAAAAGGAAAATCGGGCGTTATCTGATAACGTTCTTGGATATAGGCGCTAATAGTTTCTTGAAAAGTCATAGGTTTCTTCCTTTCATTAAGGCTAGGCATATCTATTTACATCATAGCAAAAATTACATAAAATTACTTCGTTCAAAGGAATGGGAGGAGGGAGCAGATGACATTAATTTCAACAATTTTAGTAACCTTGGTGGCTGTAGAATTTTTCTACATTATGTATTTAGAAACGATTGTACCAACATCTGAGACAACAAGCCGTGTTTTTAAAATGGATAAGCAAGAGTTACAAAGAAAATCAGTGACTACATTGTTTAAAAATCAAGGAATCTATAATGGACTAATCGGTGCAGGACTTATTTATAGTGTCTATTTTGCGCAAGCAACGATGGAGATGACAAAATTTTTATTGATTTATATTATTTTAGTGGCGGCGTACGGTAGCTTAACTAGTGATAAAAAAATCATTTTAACACAAGGCGGTTTAGCTATCGTGGCTTTGATTAGTTTACTCGTTTAGCCATCAGAGTTAATAGAGAGAGACAGTCAAATCGACAGAAAAAACACGGTTGATTTGACTATTTTTTATGGAATTGAGAGAGACAAAATGTGGTATACTTTGTTTATTAGATAGGGAGGAATTAAAAATGCTGAACCAAAAAGAAGTAAAAAAAACCGATTATCCTCAATTAATTTCTCTATGGCGTTCTTCAGTAGAAGCTACCCATTTGTTTTTGAGTCAGGCAGATATTGATAAAATCGAAGTGGTTTTACCTGATTATTTTCAACAAGTTCAATTAAGTATGTGGTTAAATGAAGAACAGAAATGTGTGGGCTTTAGTGGAACAAATCAACAAACTTTGGAAATGTTATTTATTGACCCAGTCTATTTTCGTAAAGGCTATGGTGGAGAAATTATCAAAAAGTTAATAGAGCAAGAATCAATTATCTTTGTTGATGCTAATAAACAAAATGAAGGGGCAGTGAAGTTCTATCAATCTCAAGGGTTTCAAGTAATTGGTGAATCAAAGGAAGATCCTCAAGGAAATCCGTTTCCTATTTTACATATGAAACGGATATAGAAAAGAAGGGAGAAGCCATGCGAGTAATCGTTACAGAATACCAACCAGCCTGGGTGGAACAGTTTGAAGAAGAAGCCCAAGCGTTGAAACAGATTCTAAAGGAAAATTGTCTTAAAGTTGAACATATCGGTAGCACATCTGTGCCTAATTTAGCAGCCAAACCAATTATTGATTTTTTGATCATTGTTGAAGAAATTGAAAAAGTAGACCTGTTACAAGGGGAATTTGAAAGAATCGGTTATGAATATATGGGGGAATTTGGGCTATCAGGACGTCGTTATTTACGAAAAGGCCCGATAAAAAGAACACATCATGTGCATATTTATCAGTTTGACAATACGCAAGAAATTTTGCGCCATCTTGCTTTTCGAAATTATTTACGAGAAAATCCGGCAATTGCTACAACCTATGGTACATTAAAAAAGCAATTGGCCCAAGCACACCCCGATAGCATTGATAAATATATGGATGGCAAAGATGCGTTCATTAAGAAAATAGAAAAAGAAGCGTTGAAGAAATATTGGGAAAAATAAAAAAAAGTTGCTAAAGCTAGCAACTTTTTTTTGGTTCTTTTTTGAAAAAATGATAAAGAAGACCACTTAAAAGAACACCTAGAATAATTCCAATCGCTAAATTATGCGTATAGACGATCACACCCACTGTCACGAGTAAAATAACAATTTCAGTAATTTCAAAAGTTCGGAAAAGCTGCAAACTTTCCCAATCAAAGGTGTCGACTGCCACTGTCATCATGATCCCAATCAATGCAGCTGTAGGAATGGCTACCATCACGGATTTAAAAACAAAAATGAATAGAAGGAGGGTAATACCTGAAATCAAAGTAGAAAGCCGTTTTCGTCCCCCTGATTTAACATTAATGACCGCTTGCCCGATCATCGCACAGCCAGCTTGGCCACCAAAAAAGCCGGTAATTATATTAGCGAATCCTTGCGCCTTAACTTCTCGTTGGCTATCACTTTGGCTCGTTGTCATTTTGTCCACAATGGGGATCGTCAATAAAGATTCAATTAACCCGACCATTGCTAAGGCAACAGAACTAGGTAAAATAATCCACAACGTTTCTAAGTTGACGGGTACATTAGGCCAACGGATTGCTGGATGAAACTGGCTCATTTCACCAAGATCACCTACCGTTTGTAAATGACCTTTTAAAAAATAGGACAGGATAGTCATGAATAAAATAACAATTAAAGCAGGAGGCACAATTGTAATAAACTTAGGTAATAGATAAATAAGTAAGATACTACAGATAATCATGCCGTAGGACCACAGTGTTTGATGAGGCAATTGTTGTACTTGCGCCATGAAAATTAAAATGGCTAACGCATTGACGAATCCGTACATCACTGTCTTGGGAATAAAGCGCATCAATTTGTGGATACCTAAATAACCTAAAATAAATTGCAGAAAGCCTGTTAAAATAGTCGCAGCAAGCATGTATGACAAACCGTGTGCTTGAATTAAGCCTGCAAGGACTAAGGCCATTGAACCAGCAGACGCCGAGACCATTGCCGGACGGCCGCCCGTAAAAGTAATCACAAGTAAAGTAACAGCTGAAGCAAACACTGCAGAAAGCGGGTGAACACCAGCAATAATCGCAAACCCGATTACTTCTGGTAAAATGGCGACAGAAGAAACGAGACCGGCAAAGAGATCATTTCGTTCATTGCCTAACCATTCGTTTTTTTTAAAACTAAATAACATCGAAAAACTCCTTTAAGTTAATAAAACCTTATTCATAATAGCATGAATAAGCTGAAATGAGCGTGGGACAAAAATCACTTTGGATTTTTGCTCCACGCTCAAAAACTGATAAACGGCGGGAACAAAAGCAACTCCTTCGGAAATAAGCCGGAATTCTCCAAAAATTACAGAACAATTTTCGGAAATTCCTTCTTATTTCTCGGAGTTAAACGCTTCTGTCCCGACCTCATTAGAACTGTAACAGTGCCAACAACAAAATGGCTAGGACGACTTGAACAGTTCCTACTGATAAACCATAGATTAAGAAACGTTTGCCTTCTTGGAAAAACTTTTTAAAATCGAGTCGTAACCCGATTGCTGCCAAGGCAGTAATTTCAAACCAAGAACTAAAGAAATGAGCAGTCTCACTGATCACGACGGGGAAATGAATCAAACTATTAAAGACACAGGCAATGAAAAAGCCAACTACATACCAAGGTAGGGCGCTGCTTTTTTTGGTGACTTTTACCAACTCAGCTTCTGATTCTGCCGTCTTACTTTGCTTGAAACGTCCAAATAAATAGACAACTGCTACGAGTAGGACAATTCGCATAATTTTAAAGAGCATCGCAAGTTGAACTGCGTTCTCATTGACCATATTGGCACTGGCGACAACCTGACCAACTGATTGTAAAGTCCCTCCGATTAGTGCGCTACGAGCTAACAAATTGGTACCATAGAGAATCCCACTTAAAATGGGTAAGGTCAACATTAAAACGGTTCCTAATAAGTTTACTAAAGTAATGATTTGGCCTTTTTCTTCCTCATCTGCTTGAATTGCTGGAGCAATCGAAGCAATAGCAGAAGACCCACAAACGGCATTACCACCAGCCATCAATAAAGACATATTATCAGAAAAAGCCAGTTTTTTACCGATCAAATAGGCAAAAATAATGGTCAGCGACATTTGAATGAGAATAAATGCGACACCTTGTAAGCCAATTTGGGCAATCGTTTGAAAGGTCACGGTGGTTCCCAATAAAACAACAGAAAATTCTAGTAATTTACTTTCGGCTACTTTGGTTCCGCGATTTAAATTGGCACCGCGAACAAAGGTATTTCCCAAAAAGATTCCTAGTAAAATAGCTATCGTTGCGGCGCCTAAGCTAGGTAACCAGATGGCAAGAAACTTGCTAAGGCAGGCGACAAGGAAAGCTGTTAGCAAGCCAGGAAGAATTTGTAATAAAGATTGGATATAATCATTTTTTGAATTTTTCATTGAAAAAATCTCTCTTTCTTGTTCATTACTTCCAGTATAACGAAATTTTTTACATTTGAGAAATAAATAGTTAAAATAATATTTATAATAGAAAGTTATCGAAAGGATACTTATGTTTAAATTATTAAAGACTTTTCAAATTGTGTATGAGCAAATGAACTTTTCCAAAGCAGCTACCTGCCTATATATATCACAACCAGCCGTTTCTAATCAAATCAAACAATTAGAAGAAGAATTAGGCTGTTCATTGTTTTTAAGAAATGGTCGACAAGATGTAGTCCCTACTAGGCAAGCGGAAGTCTTGTATAATCGTTTGCTAAATTTAGCTGATGATTGGCAAGAAACATTAACAGCTCTTCATCAGGCGAGATTACCTAAAGAAACTTGCCGAATTGCTGCGTCTAATACTTTTGCAGTTTATTATTTGCCGCAACTGATGCAGCATTTACAGACACAGTATGCAACAATCAATTTTGTTTTAGAAATGAACAATTCAGAAGAAGTAGTGGAAAAAGTTGAAAAACATCAAGTTGATTTTGGCTTTATCGAAAAACCATTAATTACGAAAGGCGCCTCTCGTGAAGAAATTATTCAGGATCAATTGGTTTTAGCTGGGGACCCTGCCAATCAGAATTGGTTGGTACGTGAAAAGGATTCTGGGGTCTTTCATTATACCCAACAGTATTTAGAAGAAAGTAATCAAAGCCCAACACTCATGACGGTTAAAAATAATGAAATGATTGTTAAAATGTTGGAATTGGGCATGGGGCAATCGTTGCTTTCAAGAAAGGCGATTACTGAAAAAATCCCCTTCCAAACGTTAGGTGAAAAGTACTGGCGTTCCTTTTATTTTTTGACACGGGGACATTTAAAATCCTCCTTGCTTCAAGAAGTAAAACAAGCAATTTATCGATTCTATCAGACGGAAATGAATAAATACTAAAACGTTCTCTTTGTTTATTTATCAATCTTTGACTACACTAAAGAAAACGAAGGAGGGAACCACAATGCCTAAATTTTCACCTTGTTTATGGTTTGACACACGAGCGGAAGAAGCTGCTAACTTCTATACAACAATCTTTGAAAAAGGTGCGATTCTAAGTAAAACGAACTACGTTAATGAGGAGCACCAACCTCAAGGAACATCATTAATGACCATTGAATTTACCTTGGCGAACCAAACAATCATTGGTTTAAATGGCGGACCAGAATTTTCCTTTACACCAGCTAGTTCATTTTTTGTTGAATGTAAAACGTTATCACAAACAGAAACGTTGTGGAAAAATTTAACAGCAGACGGACAGATTTTGATGCCTTTTGGGGAATATCCTTTTAGTCCTTTATATGGTTGGGTAGTGGACAAATTTGGTGTCTCTTGGCAAGTGTCTTTTTCAGGAAAAGAACAAACAATTGTACCAACCTTTATGTTTGCTAATGAAAAATATGGCGAAGCAGCCAAAGCTCTATCAGAATGGTTGGCGATTTTCGGTCCAGGCGAAATAATTGAAAAAGTTGAATATGAAGATGGGAACATTGCGCAAGCACTTTTCACATTACAGGAGCAACCGTTTCGAGTAATGGATGCACGAGATAAACATGATTTTGATTTTACCATGGCCTTCTCCATTTATATTGATTGTGAAAATCAGGAGGAAATAGATCGACTATGGCAACAAGTGACTGCTAAAGGGAAAGAATGGCCGTGTGGCTGGATGGAAGATCAATTTGGGGTCAGTTGGCAAACAGGCAATCCTGAACTGAAACGTTATTTATCTGACTCAAATCCAGCTAGAGCAAATGAAGTGACCAAAAAATTGTACCAAATGAAAAAAATAGATTTAAACCAGTTAAAAGAAGTGTATGACAAATATAATCATTAGAAAAACTGAGGTTGTCTGATCCACTACACTTCGTTACGTTGGTATCAATTCCAATACATGGAACATACTAGAGTTGAAGGGCTTGTCTTTTAAGGATCAAGACCTTCAACTCTTAAAAAAGGCTCGATTCTTGCGAGTTCCAAAGAGGCTACTTCTATTTTGTTGTTTACTTAATGGTTAGGACTCTGCCGATTTTTTTATAAGATTATGCTATAATTAAGAGTAGTAAATTATTGAAGGAAAAATGAAAAGTCCAAAATAGGAAGTGGTAAAATGATTGAGTTAATTGTGTTGTTAACAGTTTTTACTTATGGAACGAACTTTGTTTTATATCTTATTTTGAAAAATAAAAAGTCCATGCCAATTGTCGAAAAAGCTTCTATTGTATTAGGAATTAATATGTCTGTGTTATTATTAGATGGTATTTTTGCTTTCGTTGGCAAATTCATCATGTTATCAGAATGGGAATTATTAGCGCCTATTTTTGAAATAGTGTAAAAATCATCATAAAGTCCTATATCCAAAAAGAATGAAGTTTGTTAGGATAAGAAAGATGAAAATTTAGAAATAAAAGAGGTGGGATTGCATGGCTAAAATCATGATTGTCGAAGATGAAACAACCATTCGAGAATTAATTAGCGAGGAATTACAAAAATGGCAATTTGAAACGATTGGAACAACCGATTTTAATGATGTATTGGATGATTTTCAAGAGGAGAATCCCCAATTAGTCTTGATGGATATTAATTTACCTGTTTACGATGGGTACTATTGGTGTCAAAAAATTCGTGAAGTTTCTAAAGTACCAATTATTTTTATTTCGAGTCGTAGTACCAATATGGATATGATTATGGCGATGAACATGGGCGCGGATGATTTTGTTACAAAACCGTTCCAGATAGATGTTTTAATTGCTAAAATCAATGCTTTGTTGCGCCGCTCTTATAACTATTCCGATACGGATAGTGAAGTGCTTTCACATAATGGCATTACTTTAAATGTGGACAATGGACGAATGGAAATCAGAGGCGAAATGATCGATTTAAGTAAAAATGAATACCGATTACTGTATCTTTTAATGAAAAAGCACGGAAAAATTTTAACACGTGAAAAACTATTGCGCGCTTTATGGGACGATGAACGTTTTGTGGATGACAATACGTTGACGGTAAATATCAATCGTTTACGAAAAAAAATTGAGCAAGCAGGCATTGCTGGCTATATTGAAACCAAAGTGGGCGTCGGTTATATGGTGCCCTAGATAGGAGTAGACAATGACCATTCTAAAGTATTTAAAAGATCGCTGGTTATTACTAATTGGTTGGTTATTTTTTCTGTTCTTAACTTGTTTTATTTTATGGTTGGCTCCTAATGTCCGCTTAGATTGGACAGTGGTTGGCTATATCTTTTTACTGCAAAGTGTTTTTTTATCGCTATTTTTAACAATTGATTATTATTTAAAACGTAAGTGGTGGCTTTCGTTGGCAACGGAAAAAGAGCCGCCTTCTTTACAAGAATATTTGAATACAGCAGAAAAAGAAGAAGAACTACTTGTCCAAACGTATATTAACGGTTTATTGCAAGAGCACCAACAAACCATGCAGCAAGCAATTAACAACCAACAGGACCAAAAAGATTACATTGACTCTTGGGTTCATGAAATCAAAGTCCCCCTAGCGGCTATCACGTTACTGGTACAATCTGTCGAAGATGATATTCCAGAGAAAAAATATTATCTATTGGAAAATGAGTTAGGTAAAATTGATGAATATGTCGAGCAAGTCCTATATTATGCTAGATTGGACAGCTTTTCTCGAGATTATTTACTTCAAGAATATTCTTTAAAAGAAATTGTGCAATCTGTTGTTCGTACGCAAGCAAATTATTTTATCCAAAAAAGATTGCAATTCTCAATTGAAGGGGAAGATGAAGCGGTTTTAACCGACCGAAAATGGGTCATTTTTATTTTCCGCCAATTATTAAGTAATGCAGTCAAGTATACGCCAGAAGGCGGCACGATTACGGTCCTAATTTCCAAAAATAAACAAGGTATTTATTTATCTTTAAAAGATTCTGGGATTGGCATTCCGATGCAAGATCAACGACGCATTTTTGATAAAGGATTTACTGGTGAAAACGGGCGGAAAAGTGAACAGCATTCGACTGGTCTTGGCCTGTATTTGGCCCATAGCTTAGCGAAAAAGTTAGGTCATGATTTAACAGTCGAATCGACAGAAGGGCAAGGTACGACGATGACATTGTTTTTCCCTTCCCTCAGTTATTATAATGAAGTGAAATAAAAAGTAGGTCTATCAGCAAATTAAAGAGGTGATAGGCCCTTTTTTATTTATTAAAACTTTCTTGCTAACTTCTCTTACTCTTCTTAGTTGTTTAGAAAACGTTTTTATTGTTAGAATGAAATGAAATAAATTTGTTAGGAGAATATTATGAGTTTACTTATCGCTTTAGTGCCCATGATTGCGTGGGGCAGTATTGGTTTAGTCAGCGGTAAAATTGGTGGAAGCGCCAATCAACAAACGTTAGGTATGACAATCGGCGCATTACTATTTTCAATTGTTGTCTTTTTTGTCATCCAGCCTACGTTGACGACAGCCACATTAATTGTTGGATTTATATCTGGTTTATTCTGGAGTTTGGGACAGAATCAACAATTTCATAGCATGAAATATATGGGCGTTTCAGTTGGCTTACCAATTTCAACTGGGATGCAGTTAGTTGTTAATACCGTTGCAGGGGCTGTTTTTTTCCATGAATGGACAAAAACAAAAGACTTTGTTGTGGGCTTTATCGCTTTAGCCTTTTTAGTTTTTGGGGTGTATTTAACAGCTCGACAAGATGATGATAGTCAACCGAAAACCTCAAACAGTATGTTAGATTTTAATAAAGGGATTCGGGCGTTGATTTTCTCAACAGTTGGGTATGGCGTCTATACCATCATTATTAATGCCACTGGTTTAGATCCGTGGGGAATTATTTTGCCACAAAGTATTGGTATGTTAGTGGGGGCTAGTTTCTTTGCCTTCAAAAAAGTCACAGTTGATCGTTTTGTTTGGATGAATATGACGACGGGTCTGCTTTGGGGCTTAGGAAATATTTGTATGTTATTAACCATGCGTGAAATTGGCTTAGCTATTAGCTTCTCTTTATCACAAATGGGGATTATTATTTCGACTCTTGGGGGCATCTTCCTTTTAGGCGAAAGAAAATCAAAAAAAGAAATGTTTTATGTTATTTTTGGTTGCATTTTTGTTATTCTAGGTGGTATTCTTTTAGGGTATATGAAAGCGTAAATAGTTTATTTACGCTTATTTTTTTTACGGGGGTAAACACATGTCTATTTTCAGAAAAAAAGAAATCACTGTGCCTGTCAATGACAGTGGTGGGATGAAAAAAAATCTTAAGACGATGGACTTAATTTTTCTAGGAATTGGGGCTGTAGTAGGAACAGGGATTTTTGTTGTGACAGGTGTCGCAGCGGAACGCTATGCAGGTCCAGGGCTCGTCTTATCATTTCTGGTAGCAGCAGCCGCGATTATTTTATCTGGTTTATGCTATGCAGAATTTGCATCACGTATTCCGGTCATTGGTGGGCCGTATGCCTACATGTATGTGGTCTTTGGAGAAATTGTGGCTTGGATGACTGGTTGGATGATTATTTGTGAGTTTTTCTTGGCGGTTTCATCCGTTGCTTCAGGTTGGTCAGGCTATGTCCATGGCTTTTTGGATAGCTTAGGTTTTTCTTTGCCGCAAGCGTTAAGTGGCGCTTATAATCCAACAAATGGTACATATATTGATTTGATTGCCATGTTGGTCGTTGTAGCCGTAACTTTTTGGGTATCTTTAGAAGCGAAAACAGCGTTACGTTTAAATAACTTAATGGTTTTCGTGAAGTTTGGGATTATTTTATTATTTGTTCTCGTGGGAATCTTTTATGTGAAACCAACGAACTGGCAACCATTTATTCCTTATGGTTTTTCAGGCGTTTTCAGTGGTGCTGCTTTAGTTTTCTTTGCCTTTCTAGGGTTTGATGCGGTCAGCATGGCCGCGGAGGAAGTGAAGAATCCGAAAAAAGATATTCCAAAAGGGATTATTGGTTCCATTATTATTTCAACATTGTTATATATTGTTGTTACGTTAGTTTTAACTGGGATTGTTCCATTTACGGATTTAGGGGTCAAGGATCCGGTGGCTTTTGCGATGCGCTTCATTAATCATGGCGCAATCGCGACAATCATTTCAGTTGGTGCTATTTTAACCTTATTAACAGTGACGATTGCGATGATGTACAGTTTAGCCCGTGTGATTTATGCGATTAGTAAAGATGGATTATTGCCGCAGTTTATGAGCAAAATCGATGAGAAGCGGCACACACCTAAGAATGCAACCTATGTAGCTGGATTTTTAGCAATGGTTTTTGCTGGGATTGTTCCAATGGAGATGTTGGCTGAACTTACAAATATCGTGACACTCTTTTATCTGATGTTTCTCGCTTTAGGAATTATCAAATTACGGACAATGAAAGGAGAACCGCAAGCAGGTGAATTTAAAGTACCACTTGTGCCGGTTCTACCATTAATTTCAATCGTGGTTTGCGCGGCTTTGATGTTCCAATTGTCTTTAGCTACTTGGCAAGTATTTGGCATAGCCGTAGTGATTGGTTTGGCTATTTATTTCTTTTATGGACGACACCATAGTATCGTTCGTTTCGAGACAAAAGAATAAAAATGAACGAAAAAAGAGAGGAATACTTGTCAAATAGACAGGTGTTTCTCTCTTTTCTTTCTGGCATTTTCTTCATTTTCAAGAGAAAACCGACAAGAAATATAGTTTAATAATGTCTAATTATGGTATACTGTTTAGGAGTAAATCCTGAGGGTTTAGGAAAATGACTAAAGGAGGTTTTTTCTGTATGTCACAGAAAGAAACATTTTATATTACCACCCCAATTTATTACCCAAGTGGGAAGTTACATATTGGGAATTCATATACAACAATCGCCTGCGATGCAATGGCCCGTTACAAGCGTTTAATGGGTTTTGATGTATTTTATTTAACAGGTGTGGATGAACATGGCCAAAAAATTGAAAAAAAAGCTGCTGAGTTGAATGTGACACCAAAAGAGTACGTTGATAAAATGGCAGCAGATGTTCAAAAATTATGGAAAACATTAGATATCAGCTATGATAAATTTATTCGGACAACGGATGATTATCACATGGCAGCCGTGCAACAAATTTTTGACCGTTTAGTAGAACAAGGAGATATCTACCTTGGAGAATATGAAGGTTGGTATTCAGTTTCTGATGAAGAATTTTTCACTGAAACACAATTAGCTGAAGTATATCGTGACGATGAAGGCAATGTCATTGGTGGGAAAGCACCAAGTGGTCACGAAGTCGAATTAGTTAAAGAAGAATCCTATTTCTTCCGCATGAGTAAATATGCGGATCGCTTGGTACAATATTACGAAGAACATCCAGAATTTATTCAACCAGAATCTCGTAAAAATGAGATGCTAAATAACTTCATCAAACCAGGATTGGAAGATTTAGCCGTTTCAAGAACGACTTTCTCTTGGGGAATTCCATTAAAAAATGATCCAAAACATGTGGTTTACGTATGGATTGATGCGTTATCAAACTATATTACAGCACTAGGTTATGGTTCAGAAGATGATTCATTATTCCAAAAATATTGGCCTGCGAACGTGCAAATGGTTGGGAAAGAAATCGTGCGTTTCCATACGATTTATTGGCCAATTATGTTAATGGCCTTGGATTTACCATTACCGAAAAAAGTCTTTGGACATGGTTGGTTATTGATGAAAGACGGAAAAATGTCTAAATCTAAAGGAAATGTTGTTTACCCTGAAATGTTAGTAGAACGCTACGGTCTAGATGCGTTACGTTACTATTTATTACGAGCAATTCCATTTGGTAGTGATGGCGTCTTTACACCAGAAGATTTCGTTTCTCGCTTAAATTATGATTTAGCTAATGACTTAGGAAACTTGTTGAATCGAACAATTGCGATGATTAATAAATATTGTGATGGCAAAGTACCAGCCTATGCTTCAAAAGTTACCCCATTTGATAGTGAACTATCGACAACTGCGGCGAATGTTATTGGAAAATATCATGAAGCAATGGAAAAAATGGAATTTAACACGGCCATTGCAGAAATCTGGACGCTAGTTTCTCGTGCCAATAAATATATTGATGAAACAGCGCCTTGGGTATTAGCTAAAGAAGAAGAGAAACGCAACGAATTAGAAAGTGTCATGATCCATTTAGCGGAAAGCTTACGAATTGTGGCAATCTTATTGCAACCAGTCATGACAGAAACACCAGGGAAAATTTTCGAACAATTAGGCTTAGATCCAGAAACAATGAACATGGAAAATATTCATTTTGGTGAGTTCCCAACAGACGTAACAGTAACAAGTAAAGGAACACCTATTTTCCCACGTTTAGAAATTGAAACAGAAGTAACGTATATTCAAAAGAAAATGTCCCAAAGCGAAAGTGCTACAGAAGAGGATATTAAATGGAATCCAGAAGAAACAACGTTGGTTTCAACGAAAGAAAAACAAATTAAGTACGATGATTTCGATAAAGTGGAATTAAAAGTTGCCGAAGTTATTGACTGTAAAAAAGTCAAAGGAGCAGATAAATTATTGCAATTCCGTTTAGATGCTGGAGATGAAAACCATCGTCAAATTCTTTCAGGTATTGCTGAATTTTATCCAGATCCAGCTGCGCTAATTGGCAAAAAAGTAGTCATTGTGGCTAACTTAAAACCAAGAAAAATGCGTGGTCAAATTAGCCAAGGAATGATTCTTTCAGCTGAATCACCAGAAGGGAAACTTCAAATTGTTGAAGCACCAAAAGAAATGCCAAATGGTGCAGGAATTGCATAAAAGCATAAGTAGTAAAGATAAAAGGTGAATTGTAACCTTTTATCTTTACTACTTTTTTTGTATACTAGAAGAAAAGTGATTTGATGTGGGGGAAGTTTGAGGGCTTATCATACTTATGAATTTTTAAAAAGACGTAAAAATGATCCAAAATGGAGAAAGGCCTATACATCTGCTAGGAATAAACGTATTATTGGTACTTTAGTTACGATAAATATAATTATTTGGGGCTTTGTTTTGTGGAAAAAAATAGAAAGTGGCGATATAGAAGTAAATAATATTATCGACGTCCTAAAATCGAAAATCAACGAATTTTTAAATTAAAAGAATCGAAGAAAAGCCTAGAAAAAATCATTTGCGATTTTTCCTAGGCTTTTCTATTTTAGAGTTTCACTTTTTTAGGTATTCGTTTTTTACCAAAACGGCCTTTCGTTAGGCGACTTGGTAAAATGATCAGTAAGAGTGAAAAAGGGACACTGATAATTTGCCACGTGAGTAAACGGCCTAAGCTATTATTTTTATAGAGCCACTCTAATATAAAATGCAGCCCTAAAATACTTAACAAAGCCAAGCTTGTCAGGAAATAAGGCGTTGATACCCAGTTGGTCGTTTTCAAGAGACTAAAACCTAAAGGAACTAGATAAAAGTAAGCACTTGTTAAAGTAATACGCCAACTTTTCATAACGGTGCCTAAATTAATTATAAAAAAAAGTAAAGATAGGACTAAAGCAAAAGGTGGAAACAAAGCCACTAACGCCGAATAGATGGTTCCCCAGACGAGCATTAAGGGACCTTTAACAATAGCGGCAATAAGTGTAAACAAGCCAATTAGGAGTAACTGCTGTGTCAGTGAGCCAAAGGTTAGCAAGCCAAATAAAATAAGCAGTAGCCAGTGCCAAATGGTTTGGTTTTGTTGTTTTCGCTCAATAGTTACATTTTTTTGGATAGAGGTTTTTAAAAAATTTTCTAAATCAGGTGATTGTTTCACCTTCTCACGCTCCTCTCAACTTAAGAGACAACAAACGAGTAGGTCTGCTAATTAAAAAGCAGTACCTACTCGTCTATTATAAGTGGTTTTTCTAAAAATAAAATCCGCCTTAAGTCTCAGTTACCGGGCTGCCAAGTAAGGTGTAAACCATTCAGAAAGTGTGCCGGTATAAGGTAAAACGACCCGTTTCATTCCACGAGAAATAGCAGTATACAGGATTTTTTTATCTCGTTTATTGTCGGAATAACGATTAACATTTGGGTTATGAAGAATTACATTATCAAATTCTAGACCTTTTGCCATATCAATTGATAAAACTTGCAGTGACGGATGTTCTTCCAATGAAAGAGAAGCACTAAGTTCTTTTGTTAATTGTTCTTTTTCTGCAAATGTTTTAGTAATAATGGCGGTGCTTTCTTTCGGATCAAAAGTTGCAATGGAAGTGACGATTGCTTTAAGATAGTCAGACGCAGAGTCACAAGGAATAAATGTCGGCTTTTCTCCATCATGCCGGATGGGCACAATGGTTAATTGCTCTGGTTGAGTGCCTAATGTTTGGAAGAGTCGTGTAATTTCTTTACTTGAACGGTAACTGTTTAATAATTGATACGTTCCAACAGAACGGCTGGTTTCGTTAACCAATAAATCATGAGCTTCAGAAAATTCAATGGCTGTATTAAAAATGGCTTGATTTTCATCACCAGCTAAAGTAAAACTAGCTTTAGGGAAAAGTGTCAGCAGTAATAATAATTGGGCTTCTGTATAATCTTGGACTTCATCGACTAGGATAAAAGCCATTTGCTGGTTGGCGAGGTTTTCAATAAATGCATGTTTCACCAAAATAAGGGCCACAATTTCATCGGCTGTGAAAACAGCTGTCTCTTTTTGATACGATTTTTCAGTGAATAAAGAATAAAACGTTTCAAAAAAGGCCCATTGATCTAGCCAAGCATCATTTTTGATAGCGGCAGTGATAGAGCGATATTTTTTCTTCAAACGTTTTAAAGCAAAATCAGCCAGATGTTTTTCATTATCTTCGGTAATCACTGTGCCAAAATAACGAACTTGTTCAGCTTCTGTTAAATCTTGGAATTGATCCAACATTTTTTTAGAATGGGCTTGTTTTAATAGATAACGTGTCCAAAGACTGGTTAATTTTTCTTTTGTGGCTGAAATTCGTTGGCGAATACTCAAATCAGCTGGTGTTTCTTGATAAAGTTTAAAAATTGTTTCTGAAGTAAATAAGGTCTGCTTTTTAAAAGTTAAAGGACGGAAAAAATGTGGCTGCACAACTGCTTTTTCAGGATTGCTTAAAAGAAACGTTGCAAATTCTTTTGAACGAATAACGTGCTCTTGCTCCGTTGCCTCAGAGCGAGTAATGCGTTCGAAATAGTCCGTTTCTTCTTCCATTGGCCATGCTTCTTTGGTAGTGAAGCGCAAAAATTGTAAAAGAGTCAAATTCAAGGGATTTCGTTCGCCTAAATTCGGTAAAACTTGAGAAATATAATCAATAAATGTTGAATTTGGTGAAAGTAATAAAATATTATCCGCTGTAATTTCTGCTCGATGTTGATAAAGTAAATAAGCAATCCGTTGCATAATCGCAGACGTTTTCCCACTACCAGCAATCCCGTTGACTAGTAGGAGTGGCTGCGTTTCGTCACGAATTATTTGATTTTGCTCTTGTTGAATGGTTGTCGTAATGTCCTTCATATAAGGAGAAGCATCTTCTTCTAAAGAATGCAATAACACATCATCTTGAATCGCAATGGTTGTGTCAAAATAGTTGATTAATTGATCTTTTTCAATAATTAACTGTCTTTTCAAATCAAGTTGTACAGGAATGGTTTGTTGATGTGCCATGTAGGCTGTTTTCCCTAAAACATTGTCATAAAATAACGAAGCAATCGGTGAGCGCCAATCGTGAATGCGCGTTTCTTCTTCTAAAGAAGTAAAATCGTTTACGCCAATATAAAAGTTTTCTGGCTCTTCAGGGCTGTCTTCAAAAGTCACGCCAATTTTGCCAAAATAAGGAACTTGTAATAGGCGTTTCACTTTGTCTAAATTTTTAGCCGTTGCTTCATTTTTTAAGTTCCACTGATCAATTTCACGGTTCTTCATTTCCAACATGGCAAACGTTTCTAGATTATCGGCATAACTATCAAAATTCAGCTTAGAATCGCGACCAAATTCCTCTAGCATATGTTTGCCATCTTTCATTGTGTTCGCCAATTGCTCTTCGTAAACTTTTTTAGCCGCTTGCAGCTCATGATAAACCGTTGTTAAATGCTGTTGTTCATAAAATTTTTCATCGGTCATGGAGGTTCCTCCTTTTAATAACATGACTGAATAGTATACGTTACTTTTAGCATAAATGCAAGCGCTGTTTATGAGGAAATGGCGAATCTTGTCGCCTAGTCATTCAGATTTTTCAAGAAATATGATAAAGTAGAGAGGAGATAAAGGAGGCAATCATAATGATTTTTGATACACATACACATTTGAATGCAGAACAATTTAATGATGATATTCCAGAAACGATTGCACATGCCCAAGAATTGGGTGTTACAGAGATGGCCGTGGTCGGTTTTGATGAACCAACGATTGAAAAATCTCTTTTACTTAGTCAGGAATATGCCAATATTTATAGTATCATTGGTTGGCATCCAACAGAAGCGGGTAGCTATACGCCAGAGGTTGAACGACGATTACAAGAACAATTAACGTTGCCAAAAATTGTCGCATTAGGTGAAATCGGTCTTGATTATTACTGGATGGAGGATCCTAAAGAGGTGCAAGAAAAAGTCTTTCGCCGTCAAATTGCGATTGCTCGGGAAATGAATTTACCGTTTAGTGTGCATACGAGAGAGGCATTAGAAGATACCTATCGAATTTTAAAAGATGAAAAAATTTCAGATATTGGTGGAATCATGCATAGTTTCAGTGGTGATGCCGAGTGGATGAAGAAATTTTTAGATTTAGGTCTGCATATTTCTTTTAGTGGCGTCGTAACGTTTAAAAAGGCGTTGGATGTTCAAGAAGCGGCGATGGCGGTACCACTCGAACGAATGTTGGTGGAAACAGATGCACCCTATTTAGCTCCCGTTCCTTATCGTGGTAAACGGAATGAACCAGGCTATACACGATACGTAGTGGAAAAAATTGCTGAATTACGACAACTAACCTTTGAAGAAGTGGCAGAACAAACGAGAGTCAACGCTCATCGCTTGTTTCGGATAGATAAATGAAGGAAAAAATGAAAGTTGCAGAAATCATTGTCGTTGAAGGAAAAGACGACACACGCCGCATTCAAGAGGTAGTTGCAGCGGATACGATTGAAACGATTGGTTCTGCTATCAATGATGAAATTTTGACACAAATTGAACACGCACAAGAAACGAGAGGCGTAATTATTTTTACAGATCCAGACTATTCGGGCGAAAAAATTCGTAAAACAATAATGGAAGTTGTCCCTGATGCAAAGCATGCTTTTTTATCAAGAAAAGTCGCAGTGCCTAAAAAAAATGGCGGTAGCCTAGGGGTTGAACATGCTAGTGATGAAGCAATTATTGAAGCCTTAAAAAAAGTCGTAACACCTGTTCAAGCTGATGAAGACTATCAAGAAATTCCTAGACAAACACTAGTTGAATATGGTTTAATAGCGGGAGCAAATGCAAAAAAATACCGTGAATTATTAGGAGATGACCTAAGAATTGGCTATACAAATAGCAAACAGTTAGTCAAACGGTTAAGCATGTTTCGGATTACAGAAGCAGAATTGAAAGAAAGCATGACACGTATTTTAAAAGAACTTGCAAACGAAGAATAACTACATGGAGGAACAAGCGTGACGGACTATAAAGAAATTGCCACACCATCCAGAACCAAAGAAATACTAAAAAAGCATGGATTTTCATTTAAAAAGAGTTTAGGTCAAAATTTTTTGACAGAGCCTAATATTTTAAGAAAAATTGTAGAAACAGCGGGAATCAATCAGCAGACAAATGTTGTCGAAGTCGGGCCTGGAATTGGTGCATTAACAGAGCAATTAGCGATGAACGCGGCACAAGTTGTGGCTTTTGAGATTGATGATCGCTTGATTCCTGTCTTAGCAGATACCTTAAGTCGCTATGATAATGTAACAGTGGTGCATCAGGATGTTTTAAAAGCTGATTTGGTCGAGACAACCAACCAAGTTTTTCAAGAGAAGTATCCGATTAAAGTGGTGGCTAACCTACCTTACTATATTACTACGCCAATTATGATGCATTTTTTAGAATCTTCTTTAGATGTAGCTGAAATGGTTGTGATGATGCAAAAAGAGGTCGCTGATCGAATTGCTGCTAAACCAGGAACGAAAGCTTATGGCTCATTATCAATTGCTGTTCAATATTTTATGGAAGCAAGTGTCGCCTTTATTGTGCCAAAAACGGTTTTTGTGCCGCAGCCCAATGTTGACTCGGCGATTATTAAATTGACGCGCCGTGCTACACCAGCAGTGACAGTGACCAATGAAAAAGAATTTTTCAAATTAACCAAAGCCAGTTTCCAATTAAGACGTAAAACATTGTGGAATAACTTAACGCATTTTTATGGGAAAGATGAACAAACGGTGGCTTGGCTAAAAGAGAGCCTAGCTGAAGCAGAAATTGATCCTTCTAGACGTGGTGAAACATTGTCTTTAGAAGAATTCGCTCGTTTAAGTAATGCTTTAGAAAAAAATAAACCAGTATAAAAAGAACTTTCTGTTATTTATGAGAAATAACAGAAAGTTTTTTTATGTGTCTTGACACATTGCGGCTGTTCAGCTACACTTGAGAAAAACAAAAAGGTGTCATGACACCTTCAGGAGGCAGTTTTAATGAAAACAAACTCAGTAAAACGTTTAACAATTTCAGCACTTTTAATTGCAATGGGGATTATCATTCCAATGGTTATGCCAAGAATTACCATTGGTCCAGCCAGTTTTACGTTAGCAAGTCACGTCCCAGTTTTTATTGCCATGTTTATTTCTCCAGTGGTGGCAATTGCGGTTAGTCTAGGAACAGGTTTTGGTTTTTTCTTATCCGCAACACCGATTATTGCTTTGCGGGCCTTATCTCATTTGATTTTTGCAGTCATTGGCGCAGTGATTTTACAAAAGCATCCAGAAATTTTAATCAATAAAGAGGGGAAATTCACTTTATTAAATGGGAAATTACAGTTGTTTAACGTGGGAATTGGAGTGATTCATTCCGCTGCCGAGCTAGTGGTTGTTTCTGTATTTTACACAATGGGCAACTTGCCAGGAACCTATTATACAGCCGGCTTCATGTATTCTATTTTTCTTTTGATGGGCGTTGGTGGATTAATTCATAGTTTGGTGGATTTCAGTATTGCCTACTTTTTAGCAAGTACCTTAAGTAAACATGTAGATATTCCAACTTTTACAGAAGCGAAACAACCCAAAGTGATAAAGAAGAAGGTTAAATTAGCATAGAGAGAAGCAATCGAGGCATCCGTCATTGTGACGGATGCCTCGAGATTTTTTATTTAATGACTTCTTCTGTTTGAGGGTCGAAGAAATGTCCTTTGTTAATATCAAAAGCTAAGTCAATCATTTCACCAGGATGGTGGAAGTCACGAGCATCTACTTTTGAGATAAACTCTGTATCACCAATTTTTGTATAAAGCATGGATTCAGCCCCTAATAATTCAGAAACAACGACTTCAGATTTAATCACCGCATCTTTCATTGCTGTTAAAGCCACTTGTTCGCTATGAATATCTTCTGGACGAATACCGAAAATTAATTCTTTGCCTTCATAACCATGTTCAACAAGCTCTTTGTTTCTTCCTTCAGGAATTGCTAGTTTTAAGCCATGTTGGTTAGAAATAACCCCATTGTTTAAGGTAACTTTGAAGAAATTCATGGCAGGTGAGCCGATGAACCCAGCTACGAACATATTTTTAGGTGTATTGTAAACTTCTTTTGGTGAACCAATTTGTTGAATAAAGCCATCTTTCATAATTACGATTCGGTCAGCCATGGTCATCGCTTCGGTTTGGTCATGTGTCACATAAATTGTCGTAGTTTCTAAACGTTGGTGTAGTTTAGCGATTTCAGCACGCATGGCTACACGTAATTTTGCATCCAAGTTTGATAAAGGTTCATCCATTAAAAAGACTTTGGCATCACGGACAATTGCCCGGCCAAGTGCAACACGTTGGCGTTGTCCACCAGAAAGCGCCGCAGGTTTACGTTGTAAGTACTCTGTTAAGCCCAGAATATCCGCAGCATTTTCCACCCGTTTTTTAATTTCAGCTTTATCATATTTTCTTAGTTTTAAACCAAAAGCCATGTTATCAAAAACAGTCATATGCGGGTAAAGCGCATAGTTTTGGAAAACCATAGCAATATCACGATCTTTCGGTGCAACGTCATTCATGACTTTGTCCCCAATTGATAATTCACCTTCAGTAATATCTTCTAAGCCAGCAATCATGCGCAATGTTGTTGATTTACCGCAACCAGAAGGTCCGACAAAGACGATAAATTCACGGTCTGTAATTTCTAAGTTAAAATCTGTAACAGAATAATGTTCTGCATTGTCATATTTTTTATACACATTTCTAAGCGCCATTTCCACCATTTGATACGTCACTCTTTTCTTTTTGATTTGTTACTCATAGTTTAAATGAAAACGCTATCTTTCGGCAAGGGAGAGTTGCACAAGAAAAAGAAGACTTTTTCGTCAAGGTGACAAAGGACAAACACTCTCAGCGGATTTATCGCTAAACTTTTGTTATAATATAACAAAGACAGGAGTTGGATAACATGAAAATCGCTTTAATCGCTCATGATCGTAAAAAAACATTAATGATCAAACTAGCAACCGCTTATAAACATATTTTAGAAAAACATGAATTGTATGCGACAGGGACGACAGGCATGAAAGTGATGGAAGCAACTGGCCTACCCGTGCATTGTTTTAAATCGGGGCCATTAGGTGGGGATCAACAGATTGGCGCAATGATATCAGAAGACAACATTGATTTAGTTATTTTTTTAAGAGATCCTCTTTCCGCGCAACCACATGAACCAGATGTGACAGCTTTGATTCGTCTAAGTGATGTCTATGAAATTCCTTTAGCAACCAATATCGGCAGTGCTGAAATTCTTTTGAGAGGTGTCGAGGCGGGGTTTGCGGACTTCCGTGAGGTCATCCATGAAGGGGATCGTCGACCGTTAGCTTTTTAGAGAACCTTAATGGTTATTTTGACTATTTTGTGGTATATTTTATGAGGACTTTTGTCCAAATAAAATAACAGAGTAGGAGACAAAGCGTTAAGTGCTAAAAGGATGGGATGTTGCCTTTTGGACGAAGAGCATAAACAGTGTGTTGCTAGAAAGTAAAGGTTCTTACTTTGCTTATCATCAGAACAACACGTTCAGCTTTTTAATGTTCGCGGTTTTGTTTTCGCATTCGCTGCATGGTTCGTCATGTAGCAGCTCTTAGAGGAGATGCTAAAAATGACAAAGAAAAAATTTGGCACAAAATCCATTGCGTTAATGGGCGTACTCATTGCGGTGGTCGTTGTCTTTTCACGCTTTTTTGCGTATGAAACAACGTTTTTAAAAATCAGTTTCACGTTTATTCCAGAATCATTGATTGGGATGATTTTCGGACCTTTTTGGGCTGGAATCGGCACGGCGGTGGCTGATGTGGTAGGAATGTTGCTTTTTCCAAAGGCAGGCTATTTTCCTGGGTTTACTTTAAATGCCTTTTTGGCTGGTGCTATTTATGGTTATTTCTATTATAAGAAAGAAATGACATGGCAACGAGTGATTTTGGCGACATTGTTGGTCACCGTTTTAATTAATATCATTTTAACTCCTTTGTGGTTAAGTTTAATGTATGGCGTCAATCTAGCAAATTTTGCTTGGTGGGTACCACGCTTAATTAAAACAGTTATTTTCTTTCCTATTCAAGTAATTGCCACTTATTATTTAGGCAATAAAATTCCCTTTAAACGTTTATTTGGAAAACCATTATCTGAATTAGATCAATAAATTTAAAATTAAAAGAGTCACTTTTCATCATCCCAGAAAAGTGACTCTTTTTTATTGTGCTTTTTGATTAAACTGCGCTTCGTAAAGGTCACGATAATAACCCTGTTCTTTTTGCAATAATTCGTCATGGGTGCCAATTTCAACCACTTGACCATTATCCATAACTAGAATTTTTTCAGCACTTTTGATTGTTGCTAAGCGATGGGCAATAACAAAACTGGTCCGGCCAGTCATCATTTGTAAAAAAGCATCCTGAATTTTTTGCTCGGTCAATGTATCAACTGAACTGGTCGCTTCATCTAAAATAAGCATCGGCGGATTACTAATCATCGTGCGTGCAATAGTCATTAATTGTCGTTGTCCTTCAGAAATTTTAACGCCTTGAGAACCAATCTCGGTATCTAGTCCTTGAGGTAAACGCATGACGAAATCAAAAATATGGGCTTTTTTCATGGCTTCTATAATTTCTTCGTCAGAGGCTTCAGGATTCCCGTACGTTAAATTTTCCCGAATGGAGCTATCGAATAGCCAAGTATCTTGGAGAACCATACCAAAACTTTTTCGCAAGCTATCCCGAGTAATTTGAGTAATGTCGTGAGTATCAACCGTAATTTGACCATGGTCGACCTCGTAAAAGCGCATTAACAAATTCACTAATGTTGATTTACCCGCACCGGTTCGCCCAACAATGGCAATTGTTTCTCCTGGTTCAGCAATTAAATTAAAGTTTTCGATTAAAGGTCGCGTCGGCGTGTAAGAAAAATCAACGTCTTTAAATTCAACACGGCCTCGCGCTTCTTTCAAAACAATTGCGTTCGGGGCATCAGGACGTTCAACTGGTTGATCCATCATATCAAAGGTACGTTCCAATCCAGCTAAGGCGGCTTGGATTTGGTTGGTGATTCCTGAGAGTTCAATAAAAGGTTTAGAAAATTGACTAGAGTAAATGGTGAAACTGGAAATAACACCAACTGTGACTAAAGGATTGCCACTTAAAACTAACAAGCCACCGACTAATCCAATCGATAAATAAGATAAATGGTCGATAAATCGAGAAAGTGGGTTGGTTAAGGAGGAAGAAAACTGAGCCTTCTGTCCTTTTTCATACAACGTTTGATTCAATGCTTCAAATGTTTCTTGCGTAGCTTGTTCTTGTTGAAAGGCTTTAACAATTTTTTGGTTGCCAACCATTTCTGAAACGAAGCCGGAAATTTCACCAACAATCGTTTGTTGTGCAGCAAAGTTTTTTTGTGAAGCTTTTGCAACAAGCCAGTTTACAATAAAAATAATCGGCGTACTGATAAGAACCACTAATGTGAGCAGGGGACTTAGCCGGATCATAAAGAGCAAAGCAACAACGACGGTGGCCATGCCAGAAAATAATTGGTTGAAGACAGCCGAGCAAGCCATTGAAATATTGTCAATATCGTTGGTAAAGCGACTGACGATATTTCCGTGTGATGTTTGGTCATAATAACTTAACGGTAATTGATTTAAATGGGCAAAGGCGTCTTTTCTCAGCTGTGTGGTCGATAAATAAGACACGCGATTACCGAGACGTTGAATCAGCCATTGACTTAGAACGGTTACGAGTAAAATCCCTGCTAATAAACCTAAAATTTCGATGAGTTGCGCAGCATTGACTTGTCCTTTACCAACCATTGTATCAACGGATTTACCTATATAATAAGTCATGAGGACAGTCGAAAAACCACTGAGAATTCCTAGGATTAAGGCGCCAATAATTTCTTTTGGATAGCGTAGTAAATACGGCTTAAAACGTGAGAAGGCACCAAAATGAATTTTTTTAGTTTGCATGGGTATCCTCCTCCTGTGACGCAACGATTTCTTGATACTCTTTAGAAGAAGCAAGTAATTCTTCGTGGGTGCCAAGGCCAGCGACTTTTCCACTATCTAGGACTAAAATTTGATTCGCCGTAGCAATCGAACTCACGCGTTGTGAAATTAAAATAACGGTTGTCTCTGCTCGTTCTTTTTGTAAAGCACGGCGCAGATTCAAATCTGTTTGATAGTCGAGGGCACTCAAGGAATCATCTAAAATAAGTAAATGCGGTTTCCTAATCAAGGCACGGGCAATGGTCAACCGTTGTCTTTGTCCACCAGAAAAGTTTTTTCCGCCTTCGTTAACAGGCGTGTCTAACCCTTGGTCTAATTGTTCAACAAATTCTTTACATTGGGCGATAGCTAATGCTTCCCAACAGTCTTCATCAGTTGCATTTGGTTTGCCCCATTGTAAGTTTTCTCGAATAGTCCCTGTAAATAAGACGGCAGTTTGTGGGACACTTGCCACTTGTTGGCGTAAAGTAAAGAGCGGCCAATCGCGCACATTTACACCATTAATAAAAAGGTTTCCTGCACTCACATCATAAAATCTGGGAATGAGTTGGGTTAAGGTACTTTTCCCGCTGCCGGTAGGTCCTGTGATGCCGAGAATTGAGCCTTTAGGAATCGTAAAATTGATATTTTCCAAAGCCAAACCGGCCTCTGGTTCATAGCGAAAATCTACATGGTCAAAGGTAATATCACCAAATTGTGGCGATGTTTTTGCTGATTCTGGTGTATCTGCTAACTGGCTTTCTACAATTAAAACCTCATTGACACGGTTTGCGGAAGCGGCAGCTCGCGTAAAAATTACCACGAGATTAGAAGCAACAATTAAAGCGAGCATCATTTGATTCATATAATTGATCAATGCTAAAACTTCCCCTTGTTGCAGGGAACCGAAAGAAACTTTTAAGCCACTAAAATAAAGTAAAAATAAAATTCCAACATTCATAATCAAAGTGGTTAAAGGCGTTAATAAAGCAGAGACATTCGATACGCGAATGTAAATATCGCCTAAATCATCTGAAGCTTTATCAACATGTCGTTGCTCTGTTTCCTTTCTAGCAAACGCACGGATCACACGGACACCGCTTAAGTTTTGACTGATTTGACGGTTTAACCGATCCAAATATTCTTGGACTTTTTGATATAAAGGCACAGTCACTTTAATGATAATAAAGAGAATAAGGCTAAAAATTGGTAAAAGTAATAGGAAAAGAAAACCCATCTGCACGTCAATGTAAAAAGCCATGACCACAGAACCGATACTTAAAAAAGGTGTCCGAATGACCAACCGAATAAACATCGCTAAAGCCAATTGAAGCTGGTTGATATCGTTTGTGATCCGGGTGATGAGGGTATCTGTACCAAAACTATTCAATTCTTTGTGTGAAAGCTGATTAATTTTCTTCATTAATTGATTTCTTAGCTCCGTCCCAAAACCTTGCGAAGCGACTGAAGCATAATATTGACAAATCATGACAAAAAATAAACCAACTAACGACATAACAAGCATCCAGAGGGCCATTTCTATGACAGTCTGTCGGTCGTTTTGACGAATACCGACATCGACTAAGTGAGCCATGAATAAGGGCAAGACTAACTCGAAACAAGCTTCTAAAAATTTGAAGACTGGACCGAGGATAATTTGTTTTCGATAATTTTTTGCGTATTTCAATAAACCAAACATAAGATTCCTCCCTTTGCTGCTCTCATTGTAGCCTAATCTTTCAATGAAAGAAAGTTGTTCGCTACATTTTCTCAACTTCTGTTAAAATAGAAGAAAAGCGCAAAGAAGTGGAGTGTGACAGAAACGTGGAAAAAATGAGTCAGGTTATTTTGTTATTTTTTATTTATTCCTTTATCGGCTGGTTATGGGAAACGGTGTATTGTTCATTAAAAGCCAAAAAATTTGTTTATCGAGGATTTTTGGTAGGGCCTTATTGTCCTATTTATGGATTTGGGGTCTTAAGCGTTCTCTATTTTGTGGAACCCTTTGAGAACAATCTCTTGGTATTGTATGTCGGATCGGCTGTTTTAGTGACGATTTTAGAATATGTCACTAGTTATGGCTTGGAAAAATTGTTCCATGCCTCTTGGTGGGATTATCATGATGTACCTTTTAATTTAAACGGTCGCGTGGCTTTACCGGTTTCTCTTTTTTGGGGATTGGGGTGTGTCTTGATTGTCAAAGTTATTCAACCAGAAATCGCCAAAGTTGTCAGTTTTTTACAAGCAATCTTTGGCAACTACTTAGCACTTTGCATAGTGATTGTAATGGGGCTTGACTTAATTTATACGTTGCTGAACATGCAAGGTTTCAAAAAACTTATTACCGAGATGGGCCAAACGTTGGAAACGAACCAACAAGAATTTAAGCAACGGTTGAACACAAAAATGGAAATCGCTACAGCTGATTGGCAGAAGTTAAAAGAACGAACCAAAAAAGAGCATTTCCAAAATCGGTTAAATTTCCAACAACGTCGTTTTATTAACAATTACCCAAAACTAACTTTAAAAAACATTAAAAATTCCAAAGAAGTTCGGCATCTCTTAGAAGATTTGAAGAAAAAGGGCCAATAATTAACAAAAAATATTACAAAATATTTCAATCAATGGTCTAATGAGATGAAAAAAAGAAAAATCGTCAAAAGCTAGTTTTTAAGGCGTCTTAAGAAATTCTTAAAGAATTGAGATAGAAATGGACTAATGAATAAACGCAGGATAAAAAAAGAGTTGCATTTAAATTGTAACAAATTGTAACATGATTGAAATAAAACAAGCCCTCCTGACTAGTATAATGAGTAGGTGTTTTAGATAAGTTAGGAAAGGTGTTGGATTTAGTGAAGGTTAAAAAGTTGATACCATTTTTAACAACAATGATGCTTATCAATTTTGGACTTCCAGTCGCTGCGGCAGCAGAATCACTTGATTCGTTGCAAGAAAAAGAAGCGCAAGCGAAACAATCTGGGGAGTTAATTAGTAAAGAAATCAATTCAGCCTTAGACGATGTAAATGCTAAATATGCGGAAATCGAACGTTTAAAAACGCAAATTTCAAAAGCGGAAGATACGTTGAAAACTTCGAAAGAGGAAATAGAAAAAACAGAAAAAAATATTTCTCGTCGTAAAGAAGCTGTTGGCGATCGTATGAAGGATATTCAATTAAATGGTGACCAACGTACTTGGCAAGCCTTATTAGATGCAGAAAATTTATCAGATTTCTTTAATCGGGCCTATGCCATGACCGTTTTACAAAACTTTGAACGGGAAAAGATTGAAAGCTTAACTAGCGAAAAAGAAAAGTTAGCTGCATTACAAGAAAAAGTTGAAAATACGCAAACAACTTTAAAACAAAATGAAGAGAAATTACAAGTTGAAGCTTCTTCAATGAATAATAAAGTCTCTGAGTTAAAAGAAAAAATGGCGAATAATGAAGAATTATTGGCTCAAATTTCGACAGACAAACAGAAAGAGCAACAACGCTTAGTCAGCGAAAAAGCAGCAGCTGAGGCACAGAAAAAACGTGCGGCAGAAACTGCCAAAGCAGAAGCAGCGAAGAAACAAGCAGCTGCCGACAAACAAGCGCAAGCAGATGCGGCGGCTAAACTAGAAGCCGAAGCTGCTGAAGAGTCAAGCAGTCAAGCATCAAGCTCTTCTACAAGTACGGAAAGCAGTAGCACTGAATCTTCAAGTTCAGCTAGTTCATCCGAATCGTCATCAACGACAGAATCATCGACAGGCGAATCATCAACACCAGGAACTGGCTCTGGTCGTGTGCTTCAGATGGAATCAACTGCTTATTCTTGGCGCGAAGCTGGTGCAAGTAATCTAAGTGCTACTGGTATTGACTTAAGTAAAGAAAGCAATGTAGTTGCAGTCGATCCAAGTGTAATTCCTCTAGGTTCATTAGTGAAAGTCTCTGGTTATGGCTTTGCTATTGCTGGAGATACAGGTGGCGCTATTCAAGGAAATATTATTGATGTTCATTTTGATTCAGTAGACCAATGCCGTCTTTGGGGACGACGTCAGGTTACAGTAGAAATTCAATAATAAATTTGTTATACTAAAGACAAGATAAAAGGAATTGGCTAAGTCAGTAATGATAGTAGCCAGTTCTTTTTTAGTTAAATGTAAAGGAGAATTACAATGATTCGCTCGGCAACAAAAGAAGACGGTCAAGCGATTGCTCGGCTGGTCTTAGTTATTTTAAAAGATATGGAGTTACCAATTTTAGAAGAAGTCTCAGAAGAACAAATGATTGACCTGTTAGCAGAGGCAACGGCGTATCCAACCTATCGCTATGGCTATCAACGAATTTTAGTTTATGAACATGCAGGTGAAGTTGCAGGGATTGCTGTCGGCTATCCTGCGGAAGATGAAAAGATTATTGATGAACCTTTAAGAGAAGTCTTTAAAAAACATGGCTTAGCAGAAGATGTTCGGCTATTTATTGAAGAAGAAACCTTGCCTAATGAATGGTATTTAGACACGATCTCTGTGGATGAACGTTTCCGTGGAATGGGAATTGGTTCTAAGTTATTAGATGCTTTACCTGAAGTAGCCAAAGCTAGCGGGAAGCAAGCCTTGGGTCTAAATGTTGATTTTGACAATCCAGGGGCGAGAAAGTTATACGCAAGTAAAGGCTTTAAAGATGTCACAACAATGACTATTAGTGGTCACTTGTACAATCATATGCAAAAAGAAGTGTAAAAATAACGAAGCTAAAGTCAATCACTTTAGCTTCGTTATTTTTCATTAATCCGTTAAAGGATCAAAATCTAATCCAAAATCATCGGAAGTTTTTTGTTTTTTCTTATTATATAACCAGTAGTCAAGGACAGCTGCTATGCAGATGCACAACGGTGCGTCCTCATCATTGGCAACAGTTAAAACAAAATAGTCGCCTGTACAAAGCATGGTTTTATCCATTGACATAATTTTTTTATGGACTTGATAAATTGAATATTGATGCGCTTTGATATCACCAACAACTGCCCAGTGAAGGCCTTGAACATAATAGAAATCAGCATTCAAATTGAACAGTTTTCGTAGAGTACCCACTTTTTCAAAACGCTGATATAACTCAAATCGTGTACCAAAAGTCCAAGAAACTTGTTTAATACTGGCTAGAATTTCTCCGTTCATTGCATATAAAGAAAGCGCATCTCCTCGTGTGCCCCAGCGCCCCACCAATAGAAAAAGTGAACGGCCTGCTTGGTCTTTCACGATGGTTCGCGTAACTTTTCCTAACTGTTGTTCTTGAATAAAAAATTCAGACACGACACGATCTCCTTTCTATATATAAATGAGTGCTGTAACTGGTAGTGCTTATTACAAATCTTCTCTTATTGCACGCAGGATGGCTTCGCCAACACCATTTTCTAAATTAGTGGCTGTTTCATATTTAGCGTATTCTTTTAATTCCAGTTCGGCATTGCCCATTGCAAAACTTACCCCAGCCCATTGAATCATGCTGACGTCATTTAAATTATCACCAATAGTCATGACTTGTTCAGCGGGAATCCCACGTTCTTTAGCGACGCGCGCAACTGCAATCCCTTTTTGTGCTAGGCGGTGGTTAATTTCAATATTATTAAGCGCAGAAGAGGTAACAACCAAATCATCTAGTTCTTCTACTTCCATCCCAGCAGGGCCTAATACTTTCGGCCCATCCATACTGAAGCCAATAATTTTAAGGACTTCAATCGAATCATCTTTTAAAATGTCGTCTAAACGATCAACATAGGTAATATGCAATAAAGATAGGTGTGCTGAAGCCATGGCAATCGCCACTTTATAAGTTAAATGGGGCATGGATTCTGCAATATGAGCGGCAAAGTTTTCAATTCTTTTTTCTTGATGTTCAGAAAAAATACCTTTATTTGTAGAGATTTCATAGTAAACATTGTGTTGACTCAAAATAGTTAGTACTTCTGTTACTGTTTCTTTTTCGATCCCAGCCGTGAAAAGTGAGTGTCCATCTTTGTCGAACACTTGGGCGCCGTTTAAAGTAATCATGGCACAGTCAATTCCAGCTTCTTCTAACGCGGGTTTCGCTTCGGTATATGCGCGGCCAGTAGCAACCATAAATTCGATTCCTAAACGTTCCGCTTCGCGAATTGCTGAAGTGTTATCATTTGTGATGCTCATTTTTGCATCTAAAAGTGTTCCATCCATATCTGAAGCAATTAATTTAATCATCGATTCTCTACACCTCATTATCTATTTAAAGCTTACCTATAGTTTACCACGTTTTTCCAAGAGAAAGTACCCAGAAATTTCTTGTCAGGTTTGGAGAAATTCGTTATGCTTAGAGAGCGAAGGAGTGAGCATTATGAAAGAAATTATTCACAATAGTTGGCAAACCGTTTTATCTGCTGAATTTGAAAAACCGTATTATCAAGAATTGCGGGAATTTTTGAAAAAAGAATATCAGACACAAACGATTTATCCAGATATGTATCATTTATTTTCAGCGTTAGAACTAACCCCTTTTGAAGAAGTAAAAGTAGTAATTTTGGGACAAGACCCATATCATGGACCCAATCAAGCACACGGATTAAGTTTCTCTGTCCAGCCAGGTGTGAAAGTGCCGCCATCTCTTGTGAATATTTACAAAGAATTACAAGCTGATTTAGGGTACCAACCCGTCAACCATGGCTTTTTAGAAAGCTGGGCCAAACAAGGCGTGTTGTTATTAAATACTGTGTTGACCGTTCGGGCAGGTCAAGCCTATTCCCATCGAGGTAAAGGGTGGGAGCAACTGACAGATGTCATTATCGAAAAGTTGAATGAGCGTGAAAAACCCGTTGTTTTCATTTTATGGGGACGTCCAGCTCAAGAAAAAATTAAAATGATTGATACGACTCGGCATGTGATTATCAAATCGCCACATCCAAGTCCATTGTCAGCGCATCGTGGTTTTTTTGGCTCACGTCCGTTTTCTCAAGCGAATGCCGCTCTAGAACGTTTAGGGGAAACGCCGATTGATTGGCAACTTCCTGAAACAGTGTAATGTAACAGCGCAAGCTGTTATAGTGTAGAAGAGTTAGTTTGTGAAAAGTTTATCGGATTATTGGTTTTTTTGACTAATACAGCTAGAAAAAACTGTTATTTTCTTTGAGAATAGTGTATGATGGATTTTGTAAATATAAAACTGGAGGGTTTATCGTGGAATTATTCGATAGCTTAAAATTTAAAGTCGTACGCCGTAATATCAAAATTGTTTTCCCTGAAGCAACAGATCCTAGAATCTTAGGTGCTGCTGCCCGCTTAAAATCTGATGAATTAGTAGAACCAATCTTAATTGGTGATCCAACAGATATCGCAAATGCTGCTATGGCTCGTGGAATCAACACATCAAACTTTATTATTATCAACCCAAATGATTATGAAAAATGGGATGAAATGGTCGAAGCATTTGTTGAACGCCGTAATGGAAAATCTACTAAAGAAGATGCTGAAAAAATCTTAAAAGATGTCAACTATTTCGGTACTATGTTAACTTACATGGGTATTGCTGATGGTATGGTTAGTGGTGCTATCCACTCAACAGGTGATACAGTTCGTCCTGCGTTACAAATCATTAAAACAAAACCAGGCGTAAGCCGTACAAGTGGTGCCTTCTTAATGATTCGTGGTCGTGACCAAGAAAGATATTTATTCTCAGACTGCGCGATTAACGTGAACCCAACTGCACAAGAATTAGCTGAAATTGCTGTTGATAGTGCCAAAACAGCTGAATTATTTGACATTGAACCAAAAGTTTCATTGTTAAGTTTTTCAACAAAAGGTTCTGCAAAAGCACCAGAAGTAACAAAAGTTGCTGAAGCTACAAAAATTGCGCAAGAATTAGCACCTGAATATGCGATTGATGGTGAATTACAATTTGATGCTTCTTATGTATCTTCTGTTGCACAATTAAAAGCGCCCAACTCAAAAGTTGCTGGAGAAGCAACAGTCTTTGTATTCCCAGATTTACAATCAGGAAATATTGGCTACAAAATTGCTCAACGTTTAGGTAACTTTGAAGCAATTGGCCCAATCTTACAAGGATTGAACAAACCAGTTTCTGATTTATCACGTGGTGCAAACGAAGAAGATGTTTATAAATTATCAATCATTACAGCTGCTCAAACATTAATGAACGACTAATTAACTATGTCGAAGCATGATAAATAAGCAAAGTAGAAGTTGAGGTTCCCAGGACACTTGGGCCTCAACTTTATTTTTTTGAAGCTGCCACTAGTCAACTTATTGAATTTTCGGTATACTTTCATACATAGATTCTTGCAGATGGGAGGCAAAAAAATGAACATTGTCCTGAACAATCCATTGGAAACAGAAGCAATTGCTCAAATCATTGGACAAAAGGCACAAGCTGGTGATGTAATTGTCCTGACTGGTGATTTAGGGGCCGGTAAGACGACAATGACGAAAGGGATTGCTTTAGGATTAGGCATTTCCCAAATGATTAAAAGTCCCACCTATACGATTATCCGCGAATATCCACAAGGACGACTTCCGTTATACCATATGGATGTCTATCGTGTTGAAGAGGGTGCGGATGAATTAGGGTTAGATGAGTATTTTGAAGGAGATGGGCTATCCGTTGTAGAATGGGGCAGCTTGATTGAAGAAGAATTGCCAGAAGATTATTTAGAAATTATTTTGAATAAAGATTCTCAAGAAGCTGACAAGAGAGTTCTTGAATTCCGTGGAACTGGTCCATTGGCAGAAGAAAGAATAGCAGAGATTTTACAAGCGTGGGAGGCTCGCGAATATGACTGAACAAACATTTTCTATTCGAGAAGCAGTGCCTACTGATGCGGATCAATTACTATCTGTGATGTCAAAAATTGGGAGTGAAACGCCCTATTTGGTAATGGATGAGCGAGGAATGGCCATGTCGACAACAGAATTGGCTGAAAATCTAGCAACACTCTATGAATCGCCAAATAATGTTTTATTGGTGGCATTAGCGGGAGAAGCGATCATTGGGACCGCTTCTGTGTCTGCTTCTTCTAAAAAGCGGATGGAGCATATTGGTGAAATCGGCATTAGTATTTTAAAAGAGTACTGGGGCTATGGACTGGGCAGTATCCTGATGGAAGAACTTATTCGCTGGGCGCATGAAAGTTATGTTATTCGTCGCTTGGAATTAACGGTACAGGATCGTAATCAACGAGCGATTCATGTCTATAAAAAATTAGGGTTTGAAACAGAAGCAATTATGCCTCGGGGCGCCAAAACAGACCAAGGTGAATTTTTAGATGTTCATTTAATGCGTTTGCTGATTGATTAATTATTGGTTAATAATTTTAATTTCTTAAATAATCGAACGATAATTGCATGAAAAAACAAAATTTTCGCAATTATCGTTTGTTTCATATTTATTTTTCTGATATTTTTGTTATAATTATAGAAGAATTTAACGAAAAAATGAAAATTTATTTTGGGAAGGGATGTAAGAAATGGCAAAGGCAACGAAAATGAATGTTAACTATCGAGAGTCGATCTTGGATCGTGCGTATCGTTTAGAGCTAATAAAAAAAGATGAGTATGCAAAACATCAAGAAAAATTATCATTATTAAATGAAAAATTGTCTGACGGGGAACCAGCTCAATTTGATGCAAAAGAAGAAACGTTTTGGAAAAAAATTTCGCAAAAAGTTATTTTATAAAAGTAATACATACGAATAAGAGCGTACACATAGAAAGAAGCGTAAGCAGTGTTAAACTGCTTACGCTTCTTTTTTAATGAATAGGAATAACTGTTTCACGCTTAATTAATTTGTGAGGAATAACGAGACGGACACCATTCGTCAATTCTTCGTGGATTAATTCATATAATTTTTTCATCGCCATTCGACCTAATTCTGACGTGTCGATGTCAATACTTGTTAGATAAGGATGTGTCAATGTTGAAAAGATTGAGTTGTTAAAACTAATAATGGATAACGTTTCAGGAACTTGATAACCATAGATTTGCGCAAGTTGCATCGTCCGCAAAGCAAAGATATCATCAATCACCACCAACGCCGTGGCATTATTTTGATGAAGAATATCATCGAAAGCCATGTAATCTTCAGGTTTTTCTAACGCAACGCTTGGTAAAACAGTTAATCCTTGCATCATCATTGCTTTTTGATAACCAAAGTAACGTTCAAAGTACAAACTTTCATGCGTTGTATTGGTCACAAATAAAATATTTTTATGGCCGTTTTCAATTAAAAATTCCGTCGCTTGTTTCCCTAATAATTGATTATCATTATCCACGTAAACTATTTCCGTTTCATGTTGATAAGGTTGACCAATTAAAGTAAAGGGAATGTTGTTTTCATATAAGTAATCAATGACGGGGTCCTTACTATCTGAATACACAAGAATAAAACCGTCCACTTGCTTTTGAAGATGCATTCTTTTAACGTTTTCCAATAGTACATCAAAACTTTTGGCAGTTGCAATAGCAGTAGTCATATCATAAAGACGGGCTTCCTCGTTGATGGCTTCCATAATTTCTAAATAAAATGGATTCCCTAACCGTTCTTTCGAATCTAAAGGAGGTAAAATTACGCCAATGGCACTTGAAATTCGTTTACCCAAATTCCGTGCCGTCATATTTGGCACATAGCCTAAGTCATCCATGACTTTTCGCACTTTCTTTTTTGTCGATTCAGAAATACTTGGATGATCGTTAATGACACGCGAAACGGTTGAGGTTGCAACCCCCGCTTTCTTAGCGACATCTTTTACTGTAATTGCCATTTTTGCCACGCCTTTCTTAGTGATTATAGAAGGTTAAATTGATAAACCGTTTGGTAGGTTTGCTTTTTATTAGCTGGTAATAAAATAGAGCCCCACTGAGGATGATGAACAATGTCTGGATACTCTTGTGGTTCAATTGCTAAGCCATAGTTTGAATGCATCGCTTGTCCATTAATAGAAAATGGAGCCTCAAAACCAGTCGTAGAAAATAATACCATACTTTGGTTCGTTGTTGCTATCGTCATTTTTCTTCCAGAAGTAGGTTCTTGTAAGCATAATTGTGGCTGTCTTAAGTCAGAGCCAACTAAGGGGAAAACATCATCTAACCCGGTTGGATAGCGTTGGAGGATTGTTTCGATAGGTGTCAGTTCATTAAAACGTATGGATAGTTCAGAAGCTGGTAAAATCCGTCCAGTAGGCAGCTTATTATCGTCTAATTCTAACATACCTTGACAGTTCAAAGATAGCAAATGTGACAGAATGTCTAACTTTCCATCGCCAGATAAATTAAAGTAGGCGTGGTTTGTAGGATTAAAAAGTGTTTCCTGTTTACTCCGTCCAGTACTGATCATTCGTAAATGATTATCCTCTAGCTGATAAGTGATGGTGGCCTCAATTGGTCCAGGATAGCCAGAAATGGTGTCGGTTAAATGAAAAGCAACGCCAATGATATCCTTTTTTTCAAAGGGCTCGACTGTCCAATATTGAAAAGACCACCCCTTTGAGCCACCATGGATATGATGACCGTCGCTATTTTGTTCTAATATTCCATTTTGCCAATGGCCATTACGAATACGTCCAGCAACTGGTCCAACAGTGGCGCCAAAAAAGCTTTGATCCTTTAATACATCTTGATACGAATCATACGATAAAAGGATATTTTCCCAATGATTATTTTTGTTTGGCATCAAAAGTTGATGGAGGCGCGCGCCATAATTGAGAAGAACGACTTCTAAAAAGTCGTTCTTCAAAGTAATTTTTTTTAAGTTTGTGTTTGGAATATCGGTTACGGTGATACGATTAACCTTCATGATCAAGCCACACTTTTTTTAAGTAATCAAACGTTAAAGCGCTCGTCTCTGGCACGATGGGCAACCCTTCGCCTAACTCTTCTTTGCGGCCAACGCCAACAGGTTGCGCTCCACTAGCAAGAATCGCTTGAATCCCAGCTTTGGCATCTTCAATGCCAAGACATTCTGCTGGTGTCAAATCAATTTCTTTCGCAGCTAAAATGAAAATATCTGGAGCGGGTTTGCCTGCCTGAACGTCTGCTGGATTAGCAATGGCATCAAAAAGGGGCGTCAATTGCATTTTTTCTAAAAGAAAAGGCCCATTTTTACTTGCAGAAGCCAAGGCGATTTTAATATTGGCTTCACGTAATTCCGTTAATAAAGAAAGAATTCCTGGATAGACATCTTCAGGCGTAATTGCTTGGATCATTTCCAAGTAATAATCGTTTTTCCGTTGCGCTAACTGGGCAAATTCTTCAGAAGAAAACGTGCCTTCTTTTTTTCCGTATTTTAACAGTAACTGCAGAGAATCTTCACGGCTTACACCTTTCAATTGTTCGTTGAAAACACGGTCAATGGAAATTCCAATTTCGTTCCCTAATTTTTTCCAAGCGTGGTAATGAAATTCTGCTGTATCAGTAATAACGCCATCTAAATCAAACAAAACGCCTTTAAACATGAACTTCTTCCTTTCTAATCGGTAAAACTAATCGATCTTTTAACGTGTATTTTTGATCGTAAACAGTTAATGGAATTGCAGGGCCGTCGAGTAAAGTGAAGGCCACTTGGTCTGCTGCAACTTCAACAAATAGTAAACGATTCCGATAATTAATGTGGAATGAGTAGGCTGTCCAAGTCGCTGGTAAAAAGGGTGCAAATTTTAGTTGTTGATGGTCCGTTTTCATTTGGGCAAAACCTTGCACAATCGCTAGCCAACTACCAGTCATTGAGGTAATGTGTAAGCCATCTTCTGTATCATTATTGTAATTATCTAAGTCAAGGCGCGCTGTTCGTTGATACATTTCCACTGCTTTTTCTTCCATGCCTAATTCAGCAGCTAACACAGCATGAATGCTTGGTGAAAGGGAAGATTCATGGACAGTCATTGGTTCGTAAAAGTTAAAGTTCCGGCGTTTTTCTTCTAAAGAAAAGGCGTCATTGAAGAAATAAATTCCTTGAAGAACATCGGCTTGTTTAATGAAACAAGACCGCAAAATTTTATCCCATGACCAATGTTGATTTAAAGGCAGCTCACTAAGTGGTAAATCAGAAACAGGCATTAAATCTTTATCTAAGAAAGTGTCATGTTGTACAAAAATGCCTAATTCGTTATCCACTGGGAAGTACATATTTTCTACAATGTCTGCCCATTTAGCTAATTCGTCGTCTGCAATTTTGAGCGTTGTTTCTTCTTGGAATTTTAAATAAGACTCACGGGTGTAACGTAGAACCCACGCAGCGATGGTATTGGTATACCAGTTATTGTTGATATTATTTTCATATTCATTTGGCCCCGTTACGCCATGAATCATATATTGTTTATGACGTTGTGAGAAGTGGACCCGATCTGCCCAAAAACGAGCGATTGCCACAAGCACTTCTAGACCAGCATCTTTTAGATAATCTTCGTCTCCTGTATAGTTGACATAATTATAAATCGCATAAGCAATCGCACCATTTCTGTGAATCTCTTCAAAAGTGATTTCCCACTCATTATGACATTCGACACCAGTAAAAGTAACCATTGGGTAAAGCGCACCCTTTAACCCTTGTTGTTGGGCATTATGAATGGCTTGAGGCAATTGATTGTGGCGATATTTCAGTAGATTTTTAGTAACTTCGGGCTTAGCCAACGCCAAGTAAAGTGGGACAGCATATGCTTCAGTATCCCAATATGTGGCACCACCATATTTTTCGCCCGTAAAGCCTTTTGGTCCGATATTTAAACGATCGTCTTCGCCATAGTAGGTTGAGAAAAGTTGGAAAAGATTAAAACGAATGCCTTGTTGGGCTTCATCATCTCCTTCAATAACAACATCAGCTAATTGCCAACGTTTTGCCCAAGCGGCAGCTTGCCCAGCTTTTGCTTCAGGGTACAAGGTGGTCATTTCTGAAAATAATTCGTTTACTCGTGTGATTTGTTGCGTTTCTGGCACATCACGACTGGTAACGACAAGCACTTCTTTTGTGATAGCGGTCGTTTCGCCTTCGTTTAAAGACACCGTCAATTCTGCGGTTAAAGCCAAGGGCTGTTGTGTATATGTAGGCACAACAGAGGCTCCATCGATGAAATGGCGCATGCCTGCAGTCACTGTAAAACGCTCTATTTCAAAGTTGTTAGGAATGGTCTTAGTTGTAACAAAGCCAAGTGTTTCTTGTGTTTCAATAGCTCTTTCTTCCCAAAAATGTTCTTCATAATTGCTGTCTTCATTTTGAACATCGCCATCCAATTTTGAGTGAAGAGTGATTGTGCCTGTACCTTCCAGCATTTCAATTGTTAAGTGGATGTAAGCCGCTTCTTTTTTTTCTAAGCTTAAAAAACGTTCAAAAGAGAAGCGCACTTTGTTCTTCGGTGTTTGGATGGTGAATTGCCGAGAAAGGACCCCATTTTGCATGTCTAATTCTAAAGAAAAATCTTCGTAAGGTGTAGTGGCTAAATCAATTGTTTGTCCATCAATTTGTAAGTCCATTGCGATGAAATTAATTGCGTTAATCACTTTACCAAAATATTCAGGATAACCATTTTTCCACCAACCAACACGTGTTTTGTCTGGATACCAAACACCGGCTAAATAGGTTCCTTGATGGTGGTCGCCAGAATAGTGTTCTTCAAAATTTCCCCGCATCCCCATATAGCCATTGCCAATGCTCGTTAATGATTCTTGTAAACGTAAATTTTCTTTATCTAAGTGTGTAGTACGGATTTTCCAAGGATCAATTTGGAATAAACGTTTGATTTGTTTCATGAGAATCCCCCTCAGTGATTTTATTGATAGGTCTATCATAAACGCAACCGATTGCATTAGTCAATAGTCAATGCTTAAAAAGTGTAATCTTATGAATAAAAGCTGAAACAAAGGTAGGTTAGAAGGAGCTTTATTTGCTTTATTAAAAGACAAAATAAAAAAGGATTAAGTAGTAGGGAGTTGTTTTCCACAATATTTTTGAAATTAAAGCATTTACAAAAAGGAAACAGGAGTATATAATGGCAACATAACGAAACCGATTGCGTAAGGAGTGGCAGGAATGAAAAAAATGTTTAGTTTTGAGTTTTGGCAAAAATTCGGGAAAGCTTTAATGGTCGTTGTGGCAGTAATGCCCGCAGCGGGTTTAATGATTAGTATTGGGAAATCGCTTCCCTTAATCGATCCTAATTTAGGCTTGTTAGTAACAACAGGCGGAGTTCTGGAGAGTATCGGTTGGGCAATTATTGGCAACTTACATTTACTATTTGCGTTAGCAATAGGTGGCAGTTGGGCCAAAGATCGTGCAGGTGGCGCATTTGCAGCGGGGATTTCTTTTGTTTTAATCAACCGTATTACTGGAGCCATTTTTGGTGTAACAAATGAAATGTTGGCAGATGAACAAGCTTTCACGCATACCTTATTTGGCACCAAGATTATGGTGAAGGGATTCTTTACAAGTGTCTTAGAAGCTCCGGCATTAAATATGGGTGTCTTTGTAGGGATTATTGCTGGTTTTGTCGGTGCGATGGCTTACAACAAGTATTACAATTATCGGAAATTACCAGATGCGCTATCATTTTTTAATGGTAAACGGTTTGTCCCATTTGTCGTTATTTTATGGTCAACAATTGTCTCAATTGCATTAGCACTTATTTGGCCAAATATTCAAGCGGGAATTAATAATTTTGGGTTATGGATTGCGCAATCTCAAGATAGTGCACCTATTTTAGCGCCATTCTTATATGGAACGTTGGAACGTTTGTTATTACCTTTTGGGTTACATCATATGTTGACGATTCCAATCAACTATACACAATTAGGTGGAACGTATGAAATTTTATCTGGCGCACAAGCTGGAACCCAAGTCTTTGGTCAAGATCCTTTATGGTTGGCTTGGGCAACAGACTTAGTGAATCTTAAAGGCGCTGGTGATATGAGCAAGTATCAGTTTGTCTTAGAAAATTGGACACCAGCTCGATTCAAAGTAGGCCAAATGATTGGTTCTTCAGGGATTTTAATGGGGATGGCTTTGGCGATGTATCGTAATGTCGATGCAGATAAAAAAGCTAAATATAAATCAATGTATTTTTCTGCTGCTTTAGCTGTTTTCTTAACTGGTGTGACAGAGCCGCTAGAATTCATGTTTATGTTTGCTGCAGTGCCGCTTTATGTGATTTATGCCGTGATCCAAGGTGCTGCTTTTGCAATGGCTGATATTTTACCATTGCGTGTGCATTCGTTTGGAAATATTGAATTGTTAACAAGAACACCGCTAGCAATAAAAGCTGGTTTAGGTGGCGATTTAATCAATTTTGTTTTAATGGTCATCATTTTTGGTGCTGTCACTTATTTCTTAGCCAATTTCTTAATTAAAAAATTTAATTACGCAACACCTGGAAGAAATGGAAACTACGACAATGATAACGGCGAAGAAATCGCATCTGGCGCGGCTGGTTCAGGTGTCGTCGATCAGCAAATCGCGCAAATTGTCTACTTACTTGGTGGTAAACAAAATATCAAAGAAGTTGATGCGTGTATGACACGCTTACGTGTCAGTGTAAAGGATCGAGAAAAAGTCGGTTCGGAAGAGGCGTGGAAACGGGCAGGCGCAATGGGCTTGATTGTGAAAGATAATGGTGTTCAAGCCGTTTATGGACCAAAAGCCGATGTTTTAAAATCCGATATTGAAGATTTACTAGCTTCCGGCGTTGACATTCCAGAACCAGTTATAGCAGAAAGTACAACAGGAGTGCCAACAACGAATTTCTTAGGCAAGAAAAAAGATTTCGTGGCTGTGGCGACAGGGGAAGTTATTCCAATGGCGCAAGTCAATGATCCTGTCTTTTCACAAAAAATGATGGGGGATGGATTTGCAGTTAAGCCTCTAGAAGGAGAGGTGGTGGCACCAATTTCGGGGAAAGTCCTAAGTGTTTTCCCAAGCAAACATGCGATTGGGCTACAAACAGAAGAAGGCATCGAAGTACTTGTCCATATGGGGATTGATACAGTTGAAATGGCAACACCTGCTTTTGAATCTTTTGTTAAAGAAGGACAATCATTGAAAGCTGGGACGAAACTAGCTAAAATGAATTTGGATGTGATTGAACAAGCTGGCAAAGAAACAACGATTATTGTCGCCTTTACAAACAGCGACAAAGTGGAACAAGTAGTTATTAATCAACTAGGAACCACCACTGCGGGAACTGTGATCGGACAGATTGAAATTTAAATGATTAGGTATGAGGTCGGGACAGAACCGTTTAACTCCGAGAAATAAGAAGGAATTTCCGGAAATTGCTTTTTAATTTTTGGATAATTTCGGCTTATTTCCGAAGGAGTTGGTTCTGTTCCCGCCGTTTATCAGGTTTTGCGCGTGAAGCAAAAATCCAAAGTGATTTTTGTCCCACTCACTGACCTAATAACATGTAAGAGAAGGGGAAAAGATGAATCTTTTAACAATCAATACTCATAGCTGGTTAGAAGAAGAACCATTAAAAAAATTAGAGGAGATTGCCAAGGTGATTTTATCTTCTGAAAGTGAAATAATTGCCTTACAAGAAGTGAATCAGAAAGTCGCTTCCAAGAAAGTGCCGTTAGAACAGTTAACTACTTTTTGTCCCATAGCGACCCAAACGCCAATCCATGAAGATAATTTTGCATATCTAATCGTTCAATATCTAGCTGAAAAAGGCCAACACTATTATTGGAGTTGGGAAATGAGCCACATTGGTTATGCTATTTATGAAGAAGGGAACGCACTACTTTCGAAATGTCCGTTGACTAGTGAAGCTCTCCTTATTTCAGAAAGCCAAGAACCAACGAATTATCGAACAAGAAAAATCTTAGTAGCGGAGACAGAGAGTTCAAAAGGTACGCTTACTGTTGTCTCTGGTCACTTTTCTTGGTGGGAAACACCCTGTACAGGTTTTGCCTATGAATGGCTACAACTAGAGAAATACTTAGCGATGGGGCAACAACCGTTAGTCATTTTAGGCGATTTAAACAACCCAGCTGGTACAACTGGCTATCAATTAGTGGAAAATAGTTACTTGCCGATTCAAGATGCATTTGTTGTAGCGGAAGAGACAAGCGGTGAAGCGACAGTAGAGAAAAAAATAGATGGCTGGGAAGAAAATGAAGCAGCCTTGCGGATTGACTACGCATTTGTTTCAAAACAGTGGCACGTACGAAAATATGAAGTAATTTTTGATGGTAGGAAAACACCGATAGTCAGTGATCATTTTGGCTTACTCATTCAACTAAAATAAGAAAAAGCGCTGAATTTTCAGCGCTTTTTCTTATTTACTCGCTCATGTAACTATTCTTCTCAGTCTTGTTTGGCTAATTCTTGATCCCGAAGGATGGTGGCCTCAATCCCTTTGATGACTGTTGAAATAAACGCATTGTTTTCTAATTCGACAATCCCAGCAACCGTGGTTCCACCAGGGGAACTGACTTGGTCGATTAAAGTCCAAGGATTCTCTGTGCTATTTGCCAAAGTTTGAGCGCTGCCTAGTACAGCTTGTGTGGCAATTTCTAAGGCTAACTCTTTGTTCATACCATTTTTAACGGCTGCTCGGGCAATCGAATCAATAAATAAGAAAGCATACGCAGGAGTGCTACCTGCAATAGCAGTAAAAATCGAAAAATACTGTTCCTCTAATTCCCAAGCTTGGCCAACTGCTCGAAACAATGATAAAACAGTCTGGATGTCTTCAGGGGATGCAAAAGCGTTACCACAGACAGCTGCTGCACCTGCGCCAATTAATGCATTCATATTGGGCATCACACGAACAAGACGAAGCGGTTGGGTAGTCTCAAACAGTTGATATAATTCTGCAATAGTCGTACCTGCTGCAATGGAAACAATTAACGGTTGCTTGTCTAAAATTGCTTCTTTTGCTTCAAGTAAAGCTGCTTGAACGAATTGCGGTTTCACCGCTAAAATAACTAAGTCAGCTACTGCAATGGCTTCTTGTGGTGAAGCAACCGCGTGTGCACCAATTTCTTGTGCAAAAGCGGCGGTTTTTTCGACTTGAATATCATAAAAATAAAGGTTTTCTGCGGCAATAAATTGCTTTTTTAGCGCACCTTTGGCAATAGCGGATGCCATATTTCCAGCACCAATAAAACTAATTTTCATAAAAAATTCCTCCTAAAAACTGTTGAATCTCTTTTTTCGTGTTACCATGTATCTAGTATAGAAGGAAACGCCAAAGAAAAAAATAGAGGGAGTAAAGTAAAAAGTGTTGGATTATGAGGTGATTAATTGGCAAGCAAAGAAGAACAATATGCAGCATTTTATCAGTTTTTAGAGACCTTAGATTGTTATTTAACCACTACCAGTGCTCTTGAAAAGGAAGTAGCGCAATTTAAGGAAAATCCGCATCGAGAAATTGCGGGCTTTATGTTGGCATCTTCGGAAACCATTGACGTTCCGAAAGGATTTATTCGGATGCTCTATTGTTTAGAGCAAGATGGCAATGCTTATTTGGATCAACAAAGGTGTTCGTTTTCGGCTGGTCAAGTCATGATTGTCAATGAGGCCACCTCGGTTAGCTATCAGGGGCAAGGAATGTCTATGATTATATTTTATTTTAAAAAGCACTATTTTCTTGATACGCTCTTAAATCAGCTGGCGGAAGAACCAGTCATGTATCGTTTTTTTACAGAAATTGCTAGCAGTGAATTTGAAAACATTCCTCGATATTTCGTTTTTGCCAGCCAGCCAAATTCGGATGTTCATGTCTATTCGCTATTATTGCTGAAACAAATTGTGAAAATGGCCTATTTTAATAATAAAGTGACCAAAGCGGCCTTTGTTTTGCTAGTGGTGGAACTAGGTCAACTGCCTAGAGAAGCTTTAAAGATGCAAGATAATTATTTGTCGAATCATCAACGTGTTGAGGTGATTTTAGCGTATATTGAGCAACAGATTGCGCATGTCACTTTAGCAGAAGTCGCCGCTAAATTTCATTTTCATCCGAATTACTTATCGAATTTTTTAAAAGAAAAAACAAACAAAACGTTTACGGAAATTGTCTTAGCCTACCGAATCCAATTGGCGAAAAACTACTTGAAGCAAACAGATTTATCGATTCAAACGATTGTTGAACGAATCGGCTATCAAGACAAAGCCTTTTTTTATAAACGTTTTAAAGAAGAAATGGGCATGACCCCAAAACAATATAGACAGAAAGAGGGAATGGCAGATGTACGAAGAAGTCTTTGAAGAATTTCAGTTAACTGTAGTAGAATTACCAATCGAATTCGTTGATGATTTGCCTGTCTATCGCGGACACTTAAAAGAATTAACGTTTCTTTCAGCGGAAGCCTCTTCACGAAAAAAACTTTACCAACAGCTTTTACAGGCTTATTTGTTGTATAGAGAAGAGAATCAAGCAGTTGTTGAAGAGGAAGAAATAACCTCCTCATTATTGTCTACAGAACAGTTATTAAAATACTATGATGGTGAAACGTTCGATGGGTTTCAGTTGCCATCAAATGAATAAGAAAGCAGGGGAACAGATGGATACAATGGCAAAAATTAATCAATTTCGAGATGAAAGAAATTGGCGCCCCCACCATAATGAAAAAGATTTGGCGCTCTCAATTTGTTTAGAAGCGGCAGAATTGTTAGAACTTTTTCAATGGAAAACAGCAGAAGAAGGCATCAAACAAGAAGAACGAATCAAAGAAGAATTGGCTGATGTTCTCATTTACTCCTACATGATGGCTGATAATTTAGGGTTTGATTTGGACGAAATTATCGAAGAAAAGTTGAAGAAAAATGCGGTGAAATATCCAGTGCCAGAAAAATAAGTGTTGAAACAAATGAATCGAAGAACTTCTAAAAAAGAATAACGAAGTGGAAAATAGCCAGTATTAAGAAATTCTGAAGGGTTTGCGGAAAACAGAAATAAAAAGTAGCTTTCTGCTGCAAAAAATTTTAAGGAGGAACAATCAATGATTACAGGCACAGAAATTGATTTTATTGTTAGTGATAGTTTAAAGGCATTAGCTTTATATAAAGAAATCTTTGAGGTCCATGTAGTTGAAGCGACAAAGTATCCTGTTGGAAGGAATGAAGTAGTGTTTAACTTATATGATACTCGTTTCCATATGTTAGATGCTAATGAAGAATTTGGTTTAAAAGCACCAGATTCAGAACATCCCAATACAATTTGGTTCAATATCACGGTAGCAGATATTGTGCAAACTCATAAAAAAGCCTTAGCAAATAAGTGCATTGAGATGCAACCAGTTACAGAAATGATGGAAGGAGCTATTCAAAATTCGTTATTTGTTGATCCATTTGGTTACATGTGGATGGTACATCAAATTAACCAAGAACTAAATTTTGAAGAGCGAACAGAAATTTTAGAAAAAGAAATGTAGTAAGGAGTGGTGCTCAGAGATGAGTACCACTTTTTTTATTTTACAATAGAAGTAAAATACCAATGATCCTGTAGTGATCAACAAGACAGTAAAAAATTGGAGATAGAAAGTTAGTGTGTCATAGAAATACAGCAATATTCTCTAATAATTAATCTAACGTTAAAAAAATTGAGAAAATGCCAGATTGATTTTTGATAAACTGTAAACAAAGAAAAACTGGCTGTAAAAATCTTGATAAATCAATGGAATAAAAGGAGAAAGCGAAAGGTTAATTCTTGTATGTAGATACAAAGGGAGACTAAATGAATGAAAAACAAAAAGCGGATAAAATTTGGTATATTAATCGCAACAATAATAGCAATAGCCATAATCGGCACGATTGGAGTGAAGAAGATGAATGAACCAACAGAAAAAGAAAGACAAATTGCTTTTTTGAAGGAGCATGAAGAAGAAATGACGGAGTATATTAAAGGGAGAAATCCGAAAAGTAATATAAATATTATCAAGTATGATTGGAAATCATTTCGGATAGAAGATAGTGGCGCTTTCACTAGAAACATGTATATAGTGGATATTGAGCTATATGACCTAGCTAACAATGAAATAGACGGGGGAACAATTCAAATTTTACCAAACAATATACAAAGACCTACTGAAATGGAAGAAATAGCAACCAATAATTTTGACGAGGCATTGGAGGGATTAGAAAATGAATAGTTTAGACAGTCCATATAATATTTATGCTGATTTAGCACAAAGTTCATATCATAATCGAAAAAATAGTGTGGGAGTTAGATACAACTTTGTAAATGGTATGACAAAAAAACAAAAAAGAGTTTTAGAAAAAGATAGAGCTATTCCATTCCATTTTCCCAACGCCAAAGACGCCCATGGAAATGATGCTAGCACAGTCTATCTCCAACCCGACAACACTGTAAAAACAATTCAAATCGAAAAAATAAATCACATAGAAACTCTTCCTCATACATATTAAGGAGGTGAAAAAGTGAAAAATAGAAAGCGAATAAAAATTGGTATCTTAATCGCAGTAATATCAGTAGCCATAATCGGCACGATTGGAGTGAAAAAAATGAACGAACCAACAGAAAAAGAAAAACAAATTGCTTTTTTGAAAAAACATGAAGAAGAGATGACGGAGTATGTAAAGCATGACAGTGAACATGTACTTTTAAAAAAATATGATGTTAAAGAAGTTACGTATAATTGGCAATCAGTGATTGAAGTTCAAAGTATGGCTTTTAGCCCAAAAACTATAGCTGTTGAAGTATCTATTTTTGATGGTACTGGTAAAAAATTAGATGGGTTTGAAATATATGTGCTTCCAGATAATGTAAAAAATCCGACTGAAATAAAAAATATTGAATAGTTGAGGAGATGAAATTTAATGGCAAATTTAGAAAAGTATACTAATATTTATGCTGATTTAGCCCAAGGAGCATACATCGGTCGAAAAGAAGGGTTTATGTTTGCTAAATTGACATAAGTTCAAAAAGAAGAGCTTAAGCTAAATGAACATGCTACATTCCATTTCCCCAACGCCAAAGACGCCCACGGAAATGACGCCAGTACTGTCTACCTCCAACCCGACAACACTGTAAAAACAATCAAAGAAAAAAACTGGGTAGGTAGGGAAAAGGTTTATAAAAAAGGGTTATTAACAGATGAGAAAGCTGGTTATAATTCTTATTATGTAACAGATGCGCCGACCTTGAGTCCAAAAACGCAGCATACATATTTTTCCACTCGCGGTAGTGACGGCGTTTCAATGGACGTGAAAAAAGGTTGGTCAGGGAATAATTTGAATGACTGGGTCAATAATAATGGTTCCTTTACGTTATTTAATGCCTATTTGCCTCAAGCAAAATTAGCCAATGAAGCCATGCATCAAAAGATAATGGAGATGAGTGCTAAAGCCCCAAATGCGACTATGTCGATTACAGGTCATTCTTTAGGAACCATGATTTCTATTCAAGCGGTGGCCAATCTCCCCCAAGCAGATCTCGCTAAAATTGATAAAGTAGTATTGTTTCAAGGGCCTGATGCGCGAGAAAGCATTAATAAAATGTCTCAACAAGCTCAGGAAAATATTCAACAATTAGAAGAACAAGGGAAAATCGATTATTATGTGAATGCGTTTGATATTGTCTCCATGTTGAATCGAAATAAAAAAGGGGTAGATGAAATTGGTCGGGTGCATTATCTATTACCGAAAACGTTCACCACTACTTTTGATCTGACGGACAAATACGGTTCTAGTCATGATTTTGGTCAGTATCAATTAAATCCTGATGGTATGCCCAAAGAAGCCAATCTAAAGGAACATGGCTATATTTTTGCGGCAGGAGTAAAAGTTTCCAAACTTATTGATAAATATTTAGGGAAAATCATGGATGCTTCAGGTGAATCATTAGCTAAAAACAGTCTCCAATTTTTGTTAAGTCTGCTATCTGAAGAAAATCGCCAGAAAATCATCAAAGAATATGAAAAAATCATTCACGAAGCAGAAATTGCCAGCCAATGGCAAGGGAAAGTGAGTCGTATTCAGAAAAGTTTAGCCAGTGCTTCAGGTAGTCAAAAGATTGAATTACGTAGTGAATTAGCAGAACTAGTTGCAAAACAAGCGCAGCAAGCTGGAAAAGAATACGAACTACTTGTGAAAAATATCCTCCAAGAAGCAGAAGATGAAGTCCAGACAGTTTCAAAGGAAATTCGTGAAAGTGCAATGAATATCCGACAGTATCTATCATATGCAGAAGTCCAAGCAATGATTGATCCTTACGAAAAAAGTCGTCTTTGGGATAGCGCTGAAGCAACAAATACTAGCAACCAAGCCAAGCAATACAAGCAAAAATTAACTGATTTTAGCGGAAAATTAACAACTGTTGCTAAAAATATTCAAGCATACGATCAACAAGCAAGAAGTAGTTTATTTCAAAAATAATAAATGAAAGGGTTTTCTTATGGATGAAAGAGAATTTCAAGAAAAATTAGAAGTAGAACAAAAAGCGCGTGAACGAGTAGCAATCCAGACAGTAATTACTGCTAAAAAAACACGAATTATTACAACCAAACAAAACACAACCGCAAGTTTGAAAGAACTTTCAGAAGCCATGTTTCAACAAACAAATAGTGCCCTACCTAATGCCTTGAACGGAGCTTTGCAGGGGAAAAGTGCAGAATCAGCAGAAAAATTTTTAAAAGGAAGCCAGAGACCAAATTTAAAAACACCTGTCAAGGGAGAGTGACTGACAAATGGATGAACAGCGAAGAAAACGGCAATATTTAGAAGAACAATATTATGAAGAAAAAAATAAAATTCACCGCCAACAAGAAGTGCTGAGTAATCAATTAGTAAACTTTAGAAGAGAAACTGGACAATTGGTAGATAAAGTCAATTATTTAACGAAAAATGATCAATGGCATAAACAGCAATTTTACCATGCAATGGAACAAAGTGATCACTTGATACGTCAAGAAGGAAATCGTTATAGACAACAATTAGAGGAAAAAGAACGTGAATGGACGAGGACATATCGAAAAGAATTGGATAAACTCTAAAAAAACAGCGTCACCCTTAAAGGTAACGCTGTCTTTGTCAGTCTGTTACGTCACAGGAGGGATTCGAACCCCCGACCGTCCGCTTAGAAGGCGGATGCTCTATCCTGCTGAGCTACTATGACAATAGTTGTAATACAACAAAGCTAATTATAATGGAAGTAGTGTTAGAAAGTCAATCGGAAATTTAAATAACAGAAGAAGTTTTTTTGGAGAGAGAAAGTGAAGAAAATAGAGAGTTTATATTGACGAGGTTTTCTGGTTCTGTTATTATAGTTAGTGTTGTAATTGTGGTCTCCACAGCTACAACCGCACAGAACAAGTTTTTAAGCATGAGTAATCATCACTTGGGATGGCGAGTCTAAGTCTAGAAGAAGGAGGTGCTGTATAGCATGTACGCAATTATCAAAACTGGTGGTAAACAAGTGAAAGTTGAAGTAGGTCAAGCAATCTACGTTGAAAAATTAAACGTTGAGGCTGGCGAGAAAGTTGTTTTTGACGAAGTTATCTTAGTAGGTGGCGAATCTACAAAAGTTGGTGCGCCAACTGTTGCAGGCGCAACTGTTGAAGGAACTGTTGAAAAACACGGCAAACAAAAGAAAGTCGTGACTTTCCAATACAAACCTAAAAAACACTCTCACCGTAAACAAGGTCACCGTCAACCGTATACAAAAGTTATGATCGAAGCAATCAACGCTTAATCTCTCTTGTTGACAGGAAAGAAGGCCTATCAATGATTAAAGGTTCTTTTAAACGAACAGGCTCCGGCCGAATCGTTTCATTCGAATTAACCGGGCATGCTGAAGCAGGTCCTTATGGCAGCGATGTGGTTTGCGCGGCAGTTTCTGCCTTAGCAATTAGCACAGTCAATGGGATTGATGCCTTAGCAGGTTTTGAACCGATTGTCGAAGTTGACGATGTAGAAGGTGGCTACCTTTATGTCGAGATGTTAACAACTGTCAATCAGGAACAAAAAAATATTGCCCAAATTCTATTAGAAAATCTTTTATTAGGTTTACAATCAATAGAGAACGAAAATACTGAATTTATTCAAATAAAAACAATCACTGAGAAATAGGAGGTGCAGACTATGTTATTGACTATGAATTTACAATTATTTGCCCATAAAAAAGGTGGCGGTTCTACATCAAACGGCCGTGACTCTGAATCTAAACGATTAGGCGCTAAAAGTGCTGATGGCCAAACAGTTACAGGTGGTTCAATTTTATACCGTCAACGCGGAACTAAAATTTATCCAGGTGTGAACGTTGGAATCGGTGGCGACGATACGTTATTTGCAAAAGTTGACGGTGTGGTACGTTTCGAACGTAAAGGCCGCGACAAAAAACAAGTATCAGTTTATCCAGTAGCTAACTAATGTAATAGCTCAAGCCTTTGTTTATCAAAGGTTTGGGCTTTTTTTGTTGGTTTCAGAAAAAATTGACCATACTTTTGACCATACTTATTCAAAACCCGATGTAGTTAGCTAATTTTTCAGTAGTCACTTCTTTTCTATCATCTGTTAAATGTGTGTAGGTGTCTAACGTAGTCTTTATATTAGCGTGCCCGAGACGTTCTTGTACTTCTTTATGATCAGCGCCAGCATTGTATAACAGTGAGGCGTGCGTATGTCTAAATCCATGTAAGCCTATATTAGGTAAATTTGCTTTTTTTTGATATATCTTATATCTTTCTGTAATGGATTGATTAATAGTGAACTCATTAGAGTCATTAGTAAAAATTCTTGAAGGTTGAGTGAAACCCAACTTAAAAAGAAACTTCTTCTGTTCTGATCTCCATTTCTTAAGACACTCTAAAGTGATTCTATCTAATATGATTATTCTATTTGATTTTTTTGTTTTTGGGGTGGAGGATACATAATACGTATCCGATTTTGTAACGGTTTTATTTATTTGCAATTCTCCTGTCTCTAAGTTTAAATCATCCCAGGTTAGTGCTAGTAATTCTCCTATTCTACATCCACTGAAAGACAATAATCTAAATAGTGTATAATCTCTGATAGTTATATAATTATTTTCTTGCGGCTGTTGATGTATACACTCTAAAAATTTTTGTAATTGGTCTTTGTTGTAAAATTTTATTTTCGTATCTTTAGGATTTGCAGTTTCCTTATTCTTTGGGATGATTACATTGGTTGTTGGGTTTTCGGCGGTAACTCCCATATTTATAGCAAACTTAAAAACTTTATTCATATAATTTAAAAATAAAGGGTATTGTTTTGATGTCCCGTTAGTGTGCCAGTTATTAACTATTTTTTGACAATAAGCTGTATTTATTTTTGCTATTTCAATTTTTCCGAAGTGAGGAAAAATATGTTTATTGAAAATTATGTTAGTACGAGAATAGCTACTATCTTTAACTGTATTTTTGTAGTTTTCAAGCCACAATACTGCTATCTCCTGAAATGTTATAGAAGAAGATTGCTTTATTCCGTTACGTTCAATCTCCATCTCTAATCTTGCCAATGCAATTTTTGCTTCTTTTTGTGTTTTAAATCCTCTCTTGGTAGTGTATTTCTTTTTTTTAGTTAGTGGATCAATCCCAAGATAGGTTTTGAAGTACCATGCTTTTTCGCCGCTTTTCTTTTGATATTGCCTAATCATTGCCATTTTTATCTCTCCCAGTATTTTTTACATAATTCATTTATTTCTTCAAAGCGCGGATGATTTTTATTGTTATCCCTAAATCTTATAGTTGTTTGTAAGTTGTTGATTAGATAATCAAAAATTACCCCACGATCGTGTTCTGTTAATTTTTCTTTCGAGAAAAATTCTGCCCCAGCCAACGATTCACTAATCATTTGTAGTACTAATTTCTTTTCATTTTTTGTTAAATCATTAAATGTTATCATATTATTTTCCCTCTATATTTAATTCTATATCACTTTTTTGAACTCCAAATAGTCCTATAGACAATTCGTTGTTGCTTGTAATTTTATACCCTTTTGATACTCGAAAAACAGGTGCGTGGAATGGAAGTAAATTTCCTGAACATAAAGTGGCCCCGATAAAGTGCACCTTTGTTTCTGGTGGCACTGTATTTAGTATGGAAATCAGTTCCTTGGCAGTTAAAGCTTTGTTAAAGTCAGTCATTTTAATTACTCCTTTTGAACATACGTTCTTTTTTTGTGAAATTAATAATAGCCGAATGGCTATTTAAAAGTATCTTGATAGTTCGTGTGGTAATCCTAAATAATCCATAATTTGAAATTTTGTTAGTCCGTGCATGATTGATTGATCTTGCATATGCAGAAGTAATTTCATAGCGAGAGAATTTGCTTCACATTCCATTTTAGAAACAAATGTATCTAACCCTAAAGAACGGTAAAAAGGCGTACTAGCACCTTTGTGCAGTTTTATATGACTGAATTCATGTAATATCACAAACTTTTGATAGTGCTCAGGCCAATTTGCGTTAACAATAATCGTATGACACCTGTTGTTAGTTTGTGTACAACCTCCAGTTTCATCATCTATATCAGCATAAAGTATTTTACAGTTCGCCTTTTTTACCAAGTCGTAGACACTGCTAGGTTGGTATTTTGTGACGATTTTATCGAATTGATTTTCGACATAATTATTCATAATACCAACCCCTATTAGTTTCTATAATCTTTACGTGTGAATTTCTTTTTGGCTTCTTCTTTGTTCATTTCCATCGCAGTACGTATAGCAATTAAAAGACGGTCTTTTTGTTCTTGAGTAGCTGGTTCACCGTAAAAATTAAGATTTTCGCCATTAGCTATACCTTCAATTAATTCTTCTGCTTGAATAGCAATATCCTTCTTTTCTTTATTGGATAACTCATAATATTTTTTCTTTTCAGTACGACCAAGTAAATAGTCAGTGGAAACATCAAAATAATCTGCTACTTTTTGTAATTTGTCAGACTGAGGGCTTGTTTTATCCCAACGGTAAAGAGAATTTTCCCCTATACCAACTTTGCTAGCAAGTTCTTTGAGCGTGATTCCTCTTTGTTTAGCAAGTAACTTTATTCTTTCCAACGTATTCATATAATCACCTTTCAGAGAAAAAAGTACACTAAATAAAATTATCTACCAAAAATGGTTGACAACTATCTAATTCGGTAGTATACTGATTTCAGATATTAGAAATGAGCAAAATAATACTAAAAAATAGTATAAAATCTTGGCGGATTTGATATGCTTATTTCTTTATGTCTATAGTACCATATTTGGTAGTTTTGTCAACTATTTTTATCATAAAGGATTGGAGGTGTGGTAATGACAATGTCTATTGTTGCAAATATCAAAAAGATTGCGTTAGAAAAAAATTTAACTGTTAAAAAAATTGGTAAAGAATCAGGGGTAGGGGAAAACGCAATTTATAGATGGGATAAGCAAAATCCTAATTTATCTAGTTTAAAAAAAGTTTCCAACTATTTAAATGTATCTGTTGACGAGTTATTAGAAAATGAAAAACAGGAGGTGTAGTATATGCAGCTGAATATACCTGATGAGGTAATTCAAGATGAATTAGCTAATAATATTACCTTTGTCATTTTAAAAGAGGTTGAAAAACGTTTAAGTTTGTTGACCAAGGTTATTGAATTACCACCATATCCTAACAAATCGCAAGTAAGAAAGATTTTAGAGATTGGCGATGAAAAATTGAATAATTGGATTTCAAAAGGTTTAAAAATTCAACAATGGAGTAATCAGGATATTCGGATTGAACGATCTGAATTACAAAGATTTCTAAAAGAAACTTTTGAAATTTAAAGGAGGAAAAGAAGATGGAAAATCTAGTAATTACGAAAAACCAACAAGCAGTAACAACTAGTTTACAAGTCGCAGCAACGTTTAATAAAAATCATCGTGATGTTTTAGCAGCGATTGATGATTTAAAAGAGGGGGTTGCGGAAAATTACGCAGGGCTATTTTACGAAGATAGCTATATTCATCCACAAAACAAACAAAAATATAGACAAATCATTATGAACCGTGACGGATTCACGCTACTAGCAATGGGATTCACTGGTCAAAAAGCTCTTAAGTTTAAACTGAAATACATTGAAGCTTTTAACCAAATGGAGGAACTGCTTAAAACTCAATCAAACTTACCGATTAATAACACAGAATTGTTATTAGAAGCTGCGTTAAAACATGAACGTGGATTGACTCTTGTAAATCAACGTTTAGATAAGCTAGAAACAGAAACAACAATTAATAGAAGCCAACAACGAAAGATACAAGGACTAGTTTCATCAACTGTTATCAAAGTATTAGGTGGCAAAAAAACATTGGCCTATAAGGATTCAAGTATTAAGCAATCAGCCTTTAGTAATTGCTATAAACAATTGAAAGCATTATTCGATGTAGCCTCTTATGTAGATATTCCAAAAGTTCGATATGAAGAAGCATTAACTCTAATTCCTAAATGGAAGCCTGACTTGGAATTACAAGCAAGAATTGATATGGCTAATGGAAACGGAGATATGTTTAAAGAAGTGAGCTAGATCAGTAAATAAAAGGATGGAAGCTAATGTTTAATTTTTTAATCAATCCAGAGTTTTGGAAAGGATTTATAGTTTTAGGGATTTTAGTAATTATAGCTATCTATTTGTCGATTAAGCTTGATAATTAATCACCCCATTTTCAACTAAATTATATTAAAAAAAGTATAGGAGGTTAACAACATGAAAGCAATCCGAGAAGCACGATTGATAGGCGCATTTTTATTGATGATTGCGCTAGGTGTATTGCTGAAAAGTCACTTTTCAATGCCAATACTAGCAACACTAAGTGCACCTTTCTTTATTCATTGGTTTTTCAATTGGGATGAAGCAAAATACCAATATTCTAAAAAAAGACAAAATAAAAAGCCCCACTTTAGTTAGAGCTAAAGCAGGGGAAATAAAGTGAATAGAATCTAAATAAATTATATCACAGAAAGGACGGCAATAAAATGTCAAAAAATATTAATGTTCCTTTAAGTGGGATTAGTGAGGGAGGATTACAAGAACGATTTGATTATGAGCTTGCTCAAGTCATTAACAATATTAATGATCCTAATACCGATCCTACAAAAAAGAGAAAGATAACAATTGATTTAACGATTATTCCAGACGAATATCGTGAAGATATTTTGATTGATTATCAAGTGAAATCAAAATTAGTTCCAAGAGAAGCATTAACTTCAAAAATTATTATTGGTCAAGATGGTAAAGGAAAACCGTTAGCAAATGAATTGAAAAGTGGACAACGAGGCCAGATGTATTTCGATCCAGATGATTCTGAATTGAAAGATGATAAAGGCACACCAGTAGAAGAAATTGAAGAAACAGATAAAATAAAAAAATTTAAAACAAACTAGGAGTGAAATATTATGTCAGAACATTTAAAAGAAGCTTTAGCGTATGCAGTACGGTTACGTGATGACCAAAAAATTATTTATAAAGAAGAGGAAAAAGTATTTTTTGATCGTTCAAAAGCGGATTTAGTTGAACTCGATCCAATTAAACGAGCAGAAACACTCACAGTTAATTCTTTATCTGGATTAATTGGTTATCTACAATCAAAATTTTCCCATGAAGAAATTACGTCAAATTTATTAATTCATGTTGAAAGCCCAACAAACGTTGCTGTTTATTCAGCTTTAGATGCAGACCGTAAGCGTGAAAAAATTATTGAAGCAAAAGCGTTATTAGAAGTGTTTCCATATAGTCGCTTTATGGATTCAGAAGAATTTATTATTAATGTTCAATCTCTTATTCAACGTGATCTTGATGCAAAAGCTATTCTGGAATGTGCCAGCGCTATTCGAATTGAAGGCGGGGGAGATTTAGTTGATAACGGAGTTTCTCAAGTTGCTACAGTAAAAGAAGGAGCAGCAACGCTCACAAAAGCAGAAGTACCTAGTCCAGCAAATTTAAGACCTTATCGAACATTTTTAGAAGTTGAACAGCCAGATAGCCCATTTGTTTTTAGAATCAATAAATATGGTCATTGCGCATTGTTCGAAGCAGATGGTGGGATTTGGAAACATGTAGCTATGGAACGTATTCATGAATATTTAACTCAATCTTTAAATGAGTATGTTGAAAAAGGTTCAGTAACAATTATTGCGTAAATAAAAAGAGCCTCACTCGTTTTTTGACGAGTGGGGACACATATAAAATTAACTAAGGAGAGTATACCAAAATGAACGACAAAATTCAAAAATTGATTAAAAAAACTAGCAAAAGAATGCCAGAAAGAAGATGTAGGTTTATCTTTGGCTGCTATCGATTTAGAAGGAAAATTGGCAATATCTCAAGTTGGAAAAGGTACGATGGTAGCCATTGCAGCATATAGCCAATATGCATTAGCAAAAGAAAGACTGGAACAATCAGATTGTGATTGTCCAAAACATCGTTTATTAAAAGAGATGTACGGTATTGAAACAGAAACTACGACTAAAAATACACATACTTTTGTCACAGATGATCCAAACGATTTGATGGATATATTATCGAAGATTTTTCGAGGTGAGTTTAAATGACTAGAAAAGAAAAGTTAAACCAAGCAAAAAGATTAGCTGATTTATGGTACAAGCAACAAAAAAGTCAACTATACATTGCGCAACAAAAAGAGCGCAGAGGGATTGCATGATGAAAAAAGCGACTATGCCGCCAAGCAATTAGTCGCACACAAAAATTATACTAGAAAAATTGTAACACAGAAAAGAGGTTTTGTGAATGAATCGTAGAGAAGCAAATGCACTAGATAGATATTTAACAGAATCGCCTGAAACGCTTAGCGAAGAGGATAATGAAGAAATTAGAGATTGGAAAGACAATGTATTGACAATCTATGACGAAGTATTGGAAGTAACGCTTAGGGATACTATTTCAGGGAAAACAATTGAAAAGATTACGAAATCAGAAGATTACATGGAACTTATTCTTGATGAGTATAAAGATTGTATTCCCATTAAAGTTACCTTTTTTGATGCAGGAGACTATATTCGATTAAACCCTTGTCGTTGGTCAGTTTGTTATAAAGAGGAGAGAGAACATGTCAGAAGATAAAAAAACATTTGTAGAAAAACTAATTGCTGTGCAAACAGCATTAAAAGCTCCTAAAGGGCAATACAACTCGTTTGGAAAATATAAGTATCGATCAGCAGAAGATATTCTAAATGCTGTGAAGCCACTAAATGCAGAGCAAGGATTACTTTTGACACTATCAGATGAACCTTTGCTAATCGGAGATTGGCATTACATTAAGGCAACTGCGACTATAACCGATGGCATTATAAAAGAAAGTTTCACCGCGTACGCTAGAGAATCATTTACCAAGAAAGGGATGGATGATAGCCAAATCACTGGAACTGCTTCTTCGTATGCACGGAAGTATGCGCTAAATGGATTATATCTAATTGATGATACAAAAGATGCGGATACAGATGAATACAAGAAACAAGAAAAAAATGTAAAGAAGATTACTAAAAAACAATTGGAACAGTTGAAAGCAAATTTCCAAAAAATAGCTGCGTTAAAAAAAGTTTCAGAAAAAAGTGTCGAAGCTCAATTTCTGACGATTATAAAATTTGATGGAAAGATAGAAGATTTAGACACAGAAATACATCATAAGCTAATGGAATTAACCAATAGAAATATTCATAAGCTAGAAAATGAACAATTTTTTAATGATGTGATGGAATGATTGGAAAAATCATAAAACATAAAGGAAATAAATTAGCTATCGAGTTCGAGGAAGAAATTAACTCAAATTTCCTCGATCTCTTAGCTAACAATGATGACAATTTGGCAAAAGTTGAACTGTTAGATAATCGGCAAATGTCTCAAAAACAAAATGCACTTTCTCATGTTTTAATAGCCGACATCGCTCGTTGGAGTTATGACGAGCCTAAATGGATAGAAGGGGTTTTAAAATATTACTACGAAGCTAAAAGCGGTGTGTATTTTGAACACAGTAAGGCTACACGACATGAAGCAACAGAATGGATTAGTTTTTTAATCGAATTTATTTTGAAAAATGATGTGCCACTAGAAAAGAGATACCAATACTTGCTAGAAAATAACACATGGTTTTATTACTGCCTTAAATACCGTAAGTGTTGTATTTGTGGGAAACATGCCGATGTTTGTCATATCGAGGTAGTCGGTATGGGGCGAAATCGTCAAAAGATTAATCACGAAACATTTACTTTTTACGCTGGTTGTCGTCAACATCATCAAGAAGAACATCAGATAGGTACTAAGAACTTTTTAAACAAGTATCAAATTAAACCAGTAAAACTAAACGTTGAAGAACGTAAGAAGTTGAATATTGGAGGTTAATTAGTGAATAAATAAAGAGAGGGAATTTTCCCCTCTTATCTAGGGAGGTGCGATGATGGACTATATTAAGCAGATTTTAGCGTTTGACGATTATTTAATGTATAATCAGGGACTTTCATCTGGGCAAATTGCTTTATGGCGCGCATTGATGAGCATAAACAATAAAACAAGATGGAGTGAGTGGTTTACGGCAAGTAATCAAACGCTTGAAACTCTAGCTGGTCTTTCACGCCAAGGAATAAATAAAAATCGAAATGTATTAAAACAACTAGGATTAATTGATTTTCAAACCAATGGAAGAAAAGCAACTTCTTACCATATATGTAAACTTTATACATCAGATAGTGTACAAGGAAGTTTACAAGAAGATGTACGTAAACTTTCTACGTCAAATAGTTTACAAGAGAGTGTACAAGACAGTTTACAAAGTAGTAGCGAAACAGTAGCGGAAAAGTGTACAACACAGTTGCGCAACAGTGGCACATTATATAAACATAAACAAAACATAAATATAAACGAAAACACAAACATAAATGAGCATGAAGAAGATGTCGGTGTGTATGAGTTTATTCAAAGCCATTGGGGACAACAGCCTAATAACTTGTTGAAAGGTGCTTTAGGTCCATGGATTAGAGAATGGGGTCCAGAGCTAGTTTTGCATGCCATTAAACAGGCTTATGAGTACAGCGTAGATATGAGATGGCTAAAATCATACGTGGATAAAATTTTTGCGAATTGGAAAGATAAAAGCATAACCACGCTTGAAGAAGCAATAGAAGCGCAGAAAGCATTTAAGGCAACAAGCAAAAAAAATACAGGGATCAGTAGCTATCAAAATAAACCTGTTCGACAAGAAAAGGTGCCTGAGTGGATGAATCAAGCGAACGGTGAAGAAGAAAAAGTTTCACCAGAAGAACAAGCTGAATTTGAAAGACAAATGCAAGAATTGTTGGGAGGATAAAAACATGGATGAATTAGTTAAATTAGTGGAAGAATGGGCGAAAGAAAAGCATTTAGATACAGCAGAGCCTGAAAAGCAAATGCTAAAAGTGATTGAGGAAGTCGGAGAAGTTGGTGCTGCATTAGCAAGAAACAACGAAAACGATTTAAGAGATGGTATTGGCGATGTAGTTGTGACGTTAATTATTCTCGCTATGCAAAATAACATGGACTTATACGAATGCCTAAATCAAGCATATAGCGAAATCAAAAATCGCCAAGGGGAAATGGTAAACGGAGTATTCGTCAAAGAAGCCGATTTGTAAGGTTCGAGGTGGAAGAGATGCGAATTATTTTGCCGATTGAACCTAAGCCACAAAGTCGCCCTAGGTTTGCAAGACGTGGGAATTATGTTCAAACGTACGAAGATCGAGCGATGAAAGAATACAAAAATCAAGTAAAGAATTATCTTCGTAAATCAAGAGCAAAGTTGATTGAAAAAGGGCCAATTTCCGCACGTGTGACGTTTTACATCCATCCGCCTAAATCAGCTCTAAGCAATAAACAGAAACGCTTAGAAGTGGAATTAGAGCGGAAATATTGCGATAAAAAGCCTGATTTGGACAACTATTTTAAAGCAGTCACAGATGCTGCTGAAGGTATTTTATACAAAAATGATGGTCAAATTGCTGTGATGGTTTGCCAAAAACTGTATAGCATGCGACCACGAACAGAAATTGAAATTATGAGTTTGGAGGAAAAAGAATGACGAAAAACAAACTCAGAGAAACAAAAAGAGCCATTCGTCAGAGAATTCTTTTTTTGACTGGTGATGATGAATCATGGATGAATAATCCAGAAATCGTGGAAGAGGTCCAGAGATTATCCAAACAACTGAATTCTAACCTTATAAGCGATAAACGACCATTACCCAAATTAGAGCCTGACAAGCTAACGAAAGAAGAATATCAGCGCTTATTAGACTTAGGTTATCAAGTAAACGATATTAAGAAAGCTCTTGGACTTGGAACAACCACATTTCAAAACTGGCGAAAGGCAAACGGCATAGAAAACATAATTAAGCGAAAAGAAAACAAAACAAAAAAACGCAAAAATTGCAAACGGCACATACAGCAAGCGAGGGAAAAGCGATGGTATGTATAAAATGCAAGGGACAGATGATTGTCTGGGAAAAAGATAGATTCGGCCATTCGAAAGCAACTTCTTGTCTGTTATGCAACAAAAGTGGACAATGTGTTGCGAAAAAGTTAGCTGAGATTAGGAGGTTGAATAATGATTCTAAAATTTAGAGCGTGGGATAAAAACACTAATGACATGGTGGACGTTAAAACAATTGACCTAGAAAAAGACGGTAGTATTGGCTGCATAGTAGATTATAACGGCATCAATTTAGATGTGTCTGAATGTGTCCTCATGCAATCAACAGGGTTGAAAGACAAGAACGGCGTTGAAATTTTTGAGGGTGATATTTTGAAAATAATAGAAGTAACAAATGAAGGTATTTCAGAATACATTACTGATGTTATTTGGGAAGACTGTTCATTCGTGTTTAAAAGTGATGGTGTAGATTACTATGACTCTTTTTTAGGGTCATTTTCAGGAGATCCAAATAAGACATACCCACTTTTTGAACTATTAGTCATCGGAAATGTATGGGATAACCCAGAACTATTGGAGAGTGTGCAGAATGAGAGATTTTAGTTTATTAGATTCAGCAATTGATGAAATGGAGCGTGTGTTGCTTGGTAATAAACCACGTGAAGCAGAAGAAATATACTTACAAAATGCTATAGATTTTATTGAACGTTTTATCAAACAACTTATTGAAGAATCAAAACTCAATGAAAATCAGCAGATTGTGCTTAATTGGTTGAAAGAAGAAATGAAAAAAGAGAATATGTTTCCTATCAGTTGTCTGTGGGAATTACAATCTTGGCATGCGCCTAAAAATGTATGTAGTGCTTATCTATCTTTGGATAAGGATCGGCAATTTCAATTATTAAGTGCATTTATTGAATGGTTTGAACAGGAGGAAAAATAAATGGCTTATGAAAAATTACGTTTAGTAACAGCATTATTAAGTGGAGATATTTATCTTGGTAAAGCCAAAGACGGCTTGATGGATGTAAATTATCGTCGAGTAATTACAGATGAGGCTATTCAAGCAGTGGTAGATTGGTTTTATGTAAATAAAAAAAAGACAGTCCAATTTAAAGGTATTGATGGCAAAGAGCATAGCTTATTTTATACATCTGATAAAACAAAAGCGAAAAAAATTCTAGCTATTTTAAAGGAGGAAGAAAAATGAAAAATTATGATCCAAATATCCGATGGGGCCTGCATACAATCAAAGTAAGTTTCCAACGAGGTGTATACAAAGGATTTGTTACCTTTGTAAAAAGTGGAAATTGTAAAGGGTTAGACATATTAGGCATAGACGAAGAAGATTTATATGACATGAAATTTAAAGAAAATCCAATCAATTTTGAATGGTTTGATACAGATGATGATGGCGAAGACTGGTTTACAATGACTTTGAAAAATGATAAAGGCGACAAATTGTTAGTCGAAGATGTATGGGAAGAGTTAAGTGAGTACATTGTGGGGATTGAAATTATTGATTTTGTAGAGGAGGAAGCAGAATGAAATTTTACGAAATTAAAGAACCTTTTTTTGCATTAATCGCTGCTAAAGATGAAAAACAATGTTTAAAACTTTACAAGGATATTGTTTGCGAAGTAGAAGACGAAAAAGAGTTTTTCGATGATATGAAAACAATTGATAAATACGAAGCGTTCAAAATGCTTGCTAAAAGTCATACTGAAGAGGGTGACAAGACTGGCGCAGAAGAAGCTTTCAATCAGTTAGAAAATCTTGAAAAAGACGGCGAAGTATTGTTGATTGACGGCGGCTTGATTTAGGAGGAATCGGAATGAGTATGAGCATTCAATCAGGAGACAAAGTAAAGTATATCGGTAAAGGAGTTCCGCAATACACAAACCAATTTTTGGTAGTAAAAACAGTATTAGTGAATGGGCTGATTCTTGAATTTCCTGAAGAAGATAAAAGAGAGGTTGTACTGGAAGATTGTGGAATTTGGAAGGAAGAATCGTTAATCTGTGGATTTGATGAAGTGGAGGAATAGCGATGAATAAACAAGAATTGATTGAAGAGTTAGAATGCTTAGAAGTTCCTACAGATAGCCTTGATTATTTGAAAGGTGCTAACTATGCTGTCGAAAAAGCAATTAGCTTAGTAAAACAACTAGATGAACCGAAAAAAGCTATATTACCTAAAACTGCTGATGATTTTATTGAAGAAAGTTTAGGAATGGGTTCTGATAAAGTTGATATTATCGGTTCCGCAGATTCTTTCTTAAGCGCAATGCCCGATGATGAATTTTCTTTGTGGTTTAAGTCGAACAGAGATTTATTTGTTAATGCATTAGCTAACGGCTACGAAGTCGAGAAGGGACCTTTATATCACGTTTTATTACCAGACAAAGGGGCGACTAACACAGGATATACTTTTTTAAATTTAGCGGGAGCAATTGATTTTACGACATGTAAGGAAAAGGTGGATATGTTAACAGAACAAGAAATCAAAGCAGTTGATGAGCGCTATTGGCCGTTTGCTGTGAAGGTGGATGGTGAATAAATGAAACGCAACTGGAAAAGAGTAATAAATAAAGTTAGTGGCATTGCAATAATGATTCTTGTAGCAAAAGCAACCGTGAGCCATTTCGTGTATAGCAATGACATAACAAGCAGTGACCTCGTTTATTTCCTTTCATGCTCGTTTATTTTGGGATTAGGGCTATATTTAGGAGGTTCCAGCGTATGAGTTATCCAGAAGTTTATATCATAGGAAGGCAAGTCGATGGCGTTTATGTTGAATACTTACATGGAGCAGAGCAAGCCGATTTATTTTTCGATTATACGATAGCTCGTGATGAAAGAAATCATATGAATAAAACCAATACAAAAGATGGCGAATGGAGAATTTTAAAATACGGGAGGCCAATTACATTGGAGTTTTAACTTATTGCAACTTTTTTACAATAACTAGCCGATTTTTTGCAAACAAAAAGCCAGCCGACCAATGGCTGACTAATGTGGTAGTTAGCACTTTTCCCAAGTAAAGTGCTAATAGTGCCAACAAATAAGGTTGACATTGTGTCTCTGGTGGAGACAGGAACTATCGATAACTGTTTTCCGCCAGTTATCATAGAAAAGGAGAAATTTATTTCAGAAATAAAATCCCCAAGAAAGTTAATATGATTATATCATGAGTAAATGTATTTGAAAATACTATCTCATAGTACGTATTGTAAAAAGTTTATTTAGTAGAAAATAAAAAAAGCCAGATTGCTCCGGCTGTGAGAAATATTTTCGACATAGTTATTATACCACAAAAGGAGCGATTTCACTTGATTAAATTGCTAAAAGAAGTAGATTTTCGACAAACAAAAGCGAATGCCAGAAATGTGTTGAAGAATTTTAGACGTTTAGAGCGAATAGCTGGTCGCTCTTTGATAGATTTAAAATCACCAATTATTACAGATATGCCTAAAAGCCAAAGTCATGGGAACAAAGCAGAAGATGCGCTAGTACAATTAGCAGATGCAGAAGCAGAAAGAGACGAAATTTTATCTGCGCTTATGGCATTAAGCCTAACTAGCAGACAAATTTTGCATTATAGTTTCTGTGTGCAGGACCATTACTCTAATTACAAGATAGCTAGGGAAGTTGGATATTCCGAAAGAAGTATTCAACGAATGAAATCAGAGGCTTTAATCGAATTTGCCGAAGCGTATCGGAATGGAAAAATAATTGCATATAAATAAAATTTTTGGCGGTTTTTTGGCGGAAAGTTGGCGGTTTTTATCAATATTTAGATGTTATTATGGTAGTGTCGAAAGATAAGGAGACGATGGTAAGGCATGCATTACCTATCTTAGCTCCGTTTCACTTATCTTTTGAGGCTACCTATAAAAAATAAAGAATAAGGATGTGGAAAGTCCAGTTCTTTCTGTCTCGTTTAGTCATAGGTAGCAAATATTGCAATAAACTTGGCATGAAGCTTACACGTAGACGTACGCCGAAAGCACTTGTCAAGATAGCGCTATGTAGTTTGCAATGATCACTCACAAATCAGACGTTCTCAAACTAAAAGAAATGGGGTGTAATTCCTCTCTCTTTTTTCTACAGGTTTGTGAGTGTTAATGGGATATAGCTTAACTGGTAGAGCAGCGGTCTCCAAAACCGTCAGTATAGGTTCGAGTCCTATTGTTCCAGTAGGTAGCATAGCTACTTAAATAAAAAATCGTCAATCATTCAAATGTAACTACCTTTACGGTCGAATGATGGCTAAGATTTTCCCTCCTATCCTAGACTGCACTTTCACCGTGCAGTCTTTTTTGTACATAAAAAAGCCACTAGACTATGGGATCTAGTGGCTAGGTAGCATTCGTGAAAAATTTTGTTAGTTGTAAGATTGTTAACGGTTGCTATTTATAAAAAGGAGTTGCTACCCATAAATAGTATAGCAAGAAGTGATTTATTGAATCAAGTACATAAAAATAACTAGGAGAGAAAATATGAAAAGCTATTGGTATGTATCGCTAACACATAAATATCCACAGTCGAACCGCTCAACTGTTTCAATGCGTGTTGTAATGTCTGTGCAGATAAAAAAGAATGCATCTATTGTCGAAATGACGAGAGAAGCCACGCCAAAGGAAATTGATGATTGTAAGCTTATTTATTGTGGGCATGGCTATTTTGATGAGAAGAACATTCAAGAAAATATTAAACGAAGCATGAGGGATTAGAAATGAAATTTGAAAAGATGAAGTTATCAGAACTACGACCTGCTGAATATAATCCTAGGGTTGAATTAAAGCCAGGCATGGAAGAATACGAGAAGCTTAAACAATCCATTTTAGAATTTGGTTTTGTTGATCCTCCCATTTTTAATAAAAATACAGGAAACTTGGTTGGTGGACATCAACGCGTTACCGTTGCAAAAGAATTGGGCCTATTTGATGAGATAGAGGTTTCTGTGGTTGATTTACCATTGAATAAAGAGAAAGCTCTAAACATAGCTTTAAATAAGATTTCTGGAAATTGGGATGAAGATAAACTAACAGAATTACTTAATGAACTAACTGCAGATAATTTGGAGTTAACAGGGTTTGACAACGAAGAATTAGAAAATTTAATTGAAGATGCTGACATTCCAAATTTTGAACCAGGTAGTATTAATGACCAAGGAGATTTGACGAAACTTGAACCGAAATTTGTTAAATGCCCTTGTTGTGGAGAGGAGTTCGATTTAAGAGATGTTGAAAGTTGATTGGGCCACTCATGAAGCTACAAAGTATGCTTGCACGCACTTTCATTACAGCAAAAGTGTGCCTGTTGGAAAGCTCATTAAAATAGGAGCATGGGAAGATGGCCAATTTATAGGAGTAGTAATTTTTAGTAGAGGTGCAAATAAGAGCATAGGAAGCCCATATGGATTAGAACAAACAGAATGCTGTGAACTAACTAGGGTTGCTTTAACCAATCACAAGTCGTTTGTATCTGAAATTTTGGCCAAAGCAATTAAGTTCCTAAAAGAATTTAATCCAAGCATGCAATTAATAGTAAGCTATGCAGATACGGACCAAAACCATCATGGAGGTATCTATCAAGCAACAAACTGGATATATACTGGAAAGACAGATGGGGAACGCTATTTCATTGTTAATGGAAAAAAGACACATCCTAAATCTATTCATGCTAAGTATGGGACAGGATCTCAAAGGTTAGAATTTTTGCATAAACATGTGGATCCAAAAGCTTCCATTTATGAATCAGAAGGTAAACATAAGTATTTAATGCCACTAAATAAAAAGATTCGTAAAAAAATCATTAAATTATCAAAACCTTATCCAAAAGCTAAATAAAAAGAGACAAGTGCGCTAACACTTGCCTCAATTCAACGAGATACGAATACCCCGAAGACACAGAAACCACACGCGCGTGCTTTAAACCCAGTTCTGTGTCTTTTAGCATTATATAATAGTGCGAGGTATTCTACAATGGAAACATTTGATTATGAAGTTCAACAAGCTTTAGAAAAGCAAAAGATTGCAGAAGAAAACAACAAGATTATCAGGGCTGCAAAGGCTCAATGGATAAGCAATTTTAAAGCAGGTCATATCAAATTGGATACAGTTAAGGACCTAAAAGACTTAATTGAAATTGAAAAAGAATTAACCAATATATAATGAATGTTGAAAAAATTATCCAGTCGTTTATAATTATATTAAATAATTATTGGAGGACGTACAGCTATGTTTTCTAAAAATGAAGAAATTTCAACTAAATCTATTCGGTTAGTAATTATAAGTGGTATTTCGCTCTGCTCAAGTTTATTTTATGTAAAAATAATGTATTGGTTAAATAATATTGGTTTTTTTGAAGTAAGTAGTAAGCGTAAAGAGTATCCTTTTGAAGCAAATTTTTCTGCATTATTATTTATGTTTGGAGTAATTTTTGTTTTTTGGGGACTTGCCTTATATATATTAAAAAATACGAATGGGGTTATAAGTTTTCTTATAGTTGGAGCAGCTCTTTCCATAATTTTGATTCTTACTAATATAGGTTCTGATCCAACTGCATGGTGGCTATGGATAATAAACATTGTAATATGGTGTATTTTAGTAGGGTGTTTATTAGAGGTTATTTTTAATATTGTATGCTTGACTGTTAAAAACTATAGACAATTGGAAAATAAAGATCAATTTACTATAGGGTTAGCTATTGTTACATTTATACTAGGCTTTTTAGTAAGAAAATAGAAAACAAAACTCAACTATCAGCATGAAAAGCGAGGTGGTGTTAATGGATGGCTAGAAAAAGAGATCCACGTCGTGACCAGGCTAAAGAAATTTGGTTAAAGTCAAACGGCAAAAAGGTTCTTAAAGAATTAGCTAATGAACTAAATGTTTCGGATTCTCAAATAAGGAAATGGAAATCGATAGATAAATGGGCTGATGAATTAAAAGGTAATGTTACCAATGCAAAAGGTAACGTTACTAATCAAGGAGGCGCTCCTTTTGGTAATCAGAACGCAGTAGGCAACAAAGGTAATAGCCGGGCCTCGCCACCACTTGGTAATAAGAACGCTATTAAAACAGGCGAATACGAAACAATATTTGCCGATATGTTATCTGATGAAGAAAAGGACATCTATTCTAATCTGAATGATGATCCTTTTTTTATTTTGGAGGAAGAAATAAGAATCCTAAAAATTCGTCAATATAGAATGCTTAAACGCATCAAAGATGCAGAGGTTGGCTTAAACGATGAAGAAGTTGAACGTTTGCAGCAGCTTCGGAAAGTCAAAGAGCCATCGGTGATTGATGGAAAAATGGTCACTGTCAAGAGAGAAGTTTTAAAAGATGTGCAAGTAACTCGTAAAACATTTAGAAAACTAGATGACATTTTGGCTATTGAGGAAGCATTGACAAGAATTAGCAATCAGTTAACAAAGGCTATTAAGCAACAGAATGCTTTGCTAGCAAATGATGCCAAATTACAACTATTGAAGGTTCAAACTGAAAAAGTTAAAGCTAGTTTAGATGCTACAAATGGAGACATGGATATGCCAGTTTTCATCGATGATATATCAGGTGATGAATATGAGTAAAAAATTATCTGAATTTCTTCCTAAAGCATTTCATACTACTTGGAAGGTAGCATTAAACTCAAATATATTACATGTTGTTGAAAAAGGTGGCCGTGGGTCAGGTAAATCATCTGGCATAGCACACATAATCGTTCAATTGATTATGAGATATCCTGTAAATGCTGTGGCCATTAGATATGTTGATAATACGATTGAGCTATCTATTTTTGAACAGATTAAGTGGGCCATTGAAGAGCAAGGTGTGTCTAAGTATTTTAAAGTAAATAAAAGTCCTATGAAAATCACCTATAAGCCTAGGGGTAATTATATTGTTTTTCGTGGCGCACAGAACCCAGAAAGGATTAAGTCATTAAAGGATTCAAGATTTCCATTTGCTATAGCTTGGATTGAGGAATTAGCCGAGTTTAAAACTGAAGATGATGTAAAAACCATAACTAACTCATTGCTACGTGGTGAATTAGCAGATGGTCTTTTTTATAAATTTTTTTATTCGTACAATCCTCCTAAGCGACGACAATCATGGGTTAATAAGAAATATGAATCTAGCTTCCAACCTGAGAATACTTTTGTTCATCATTCAACATATAAGGATAATCCATTCATAGCTCAAGCATTTATTGAAGAAGTTAATGCCACGAGAGCTAAGAATCCGAAACGTGCTGAGTGGGAGTATGACGGCAAAGCTATTGGTTCAGGAGTTGTTCCGTTTGATAATTTACGAGTAATAAAAGGTTGTATAACTGATGAAATGGTAACTAACTTTGATAATATCAGAAACGGTCTTGACTTCGGCTATGCAACTGATCCGTTAGCGTTCGTTCGATGGCATTATGATAAAAAGAAAAATGGTATCTATGCTATTGATGAGATATATGGTGTGAAAATTAGTAATAGGGAATTAGCTAAAAAAGTAAAAGCAAAAGGATATGAAGCTGATAGGATTGGTGCAGATTCGGCTGAACCAAAATCGATAGCTGAGCTTATTAATGAGCATTCCATAAAGAAACTATATGGAGTGAAAAAGGGACCTGATTCAGTTGAATACGGGGAAGGATGGCTTGACGATCTAGACTTCATTTGTATAGACCCTTTGAGAACACCAAACATAGCACATGAATTTGAAAACATTGATTATCAAACTGATAAAGATGGCAATCCTAAGCCAAGATTAGAAGATAAAGATAATCACACAATCGATGCTACGCGATATGCATTTAGCGATGATATGAGAAATATAAAAGTAAGCATTACGAATAAAGTTAAATTTGGATTTTAAGAGAGGTGATATTGTGTCAATAGTAGTTAATAGACAGATAGCTGGCGATTTGAATAAACCTTCAGCTGAACTTCTTAATTTTTGTATCAACAAACATGTGGAAGAGTTATTAAGATTACAAAAACTATCAGATTATTATGATGGTAAACATGATATTTTAAAACGAACAAAAGAAAATGAAGGAGCACCTAATAATAAAGTTCTAATCAATCATGCAAAATATGTTGTTGATATGAATGTAGGCTTTATGGTAGGTAATCCAATTTCATATGTTGCAGAGTCAGATAAAAATATTGGGCCTATTTTAGAAGCTTACGATCGGGTAGATATAGTCTCTCATGATACTGAACTAGAGAAAGATTTGTCTACATTTGGCGTTGGATATGAGCTTGTATATTTGAAAAAGACTAAGGATAATGATGCTACACAGCTAGAAATCAAATGTATTGATCCAAGAGGTATCTTTTTAGTGACAGACGATACAGTAGACAAAAATCCTTTATTTGCCGTTCATTATCAGCCAGTGTTAACACTTCAAGGGGGGATAGATCATTATGTAATTAAGTACTATAACGACAACAGAGTGATAACCTATCATGCTAAATCAAGAGGATCTGGTGAGTACTTGTTTATAAATGCTAAACCACATTATTTTAAAGCAGTTCCGGTGATTGAATACCGAAACAACGAAGAGAAGCAAGGAGACTTTGAACAAGCTATATCATTAATTGACGCTTACAATCTACTGCAATCTGATCGATTAAATGATAAAGAAGCTTTTGTTGACGCAATTTTATTCATAAGAGGGTTTATGTTGGAAGATGGAGATGGTGAAAAGTTAGCAAAAGAAAAAATGCTTCAAACAGGTGCGTTGCCAAGTGAAGTAGATGCTGGTTATCTTACTAAAGAATTAAATGAAGACGGAGTGAATCTTTTAAGATCAGCAATTCTAGATGATATTCATAAGATTACGTATGTGCCAGATATGAATGATGAAAAGTTTTCAGGTAATGTTAGTGGAGAAGCGATGAAATATAAATTGTTTGGCTTGCTACAACTCATGTCTGTTAAATCAAGATACATGATTAAAGGTTTGAGGAAACGATTGGAACTATTTGAAACCATTCTAAAAGTTAAAGATAATTCTATTGATGCTCAAGGAACAAAAATCAAGCTTAAGCCTAATTTACCTGTCAATACTAGCGATATTATAAATCAAATCGTTAGCGCTTATCAAGCTGGCATCTTGCCCCTTAAAGTTCTTTTGGGATGGTTGCCTGATATAGACGATGTTGATGAGGTTCTAAAACAGCTTAATACTGAAAAAGAGAAAGCTATTGAGCTCAATCAGAAAGCGTTAGGTGTACAAGCTAAAGATAGCCATAGCGATTTAGATAAAGGTTCTGAGGAGGATAATTACGATGATTACAGCAATATTTAAAAAGGAAGATAATCAGTATGTAAGTTATTCCATTTCAGGACATGCAAACTTTGCCCCAAAAGGACAAGATATTATTTGTGCTGGTGTATCAGCTCTATATATAGCTGTGACTAATGTATTGATAAAGCAACATGCCGCAACGATTGATGTTGATGGATCTATTCAGTTAGGTATTATCAAAGATTCTCAGTATATAGTGACTGTTCTTTATGAAAACTTATGCGAAATAGCAAAAGAATATCCAAATCATATAGAAATAGTTAATCGTGATGAAAAATCAGGAGCTAATTAAATGGCTAAAAAAAAGAAACAGGACGAACAAACATACTGGCAATTACGAAATATTAAAGCGGAAAAAAGAATTAATGATGGGGCAAAAGCGCTAGAGGATAAATTAATAATAGCCTATCGTCAAGCACAATACTACTTGACTAAACAAACCCGAAAGCTCTTTGATAGGTCAAAAAAGCGTACAGGGTTAGATGAAAAAGAAGCAAGGAAATTGCTGAACGAAACTGTATCCCCTTCGGAACTTGTAAAGTTAAAGGTCTTGTCTGAACAAATAAGTAATACTACTCTACAAAAAGAAGCCAAGAAAAAGTTAACCAGTTTAGCATTTAAAAAACGAATAACTAAAGCTGAGGACTTAAAAGCCAAGTCTTTTTTAGTTTCTAAACAAATTGCTAATGTACAACTAGAAAAGCAAACAGAGTTCTATATCGATGTTATTCATGAATCCTATCGTGAAGCAACTGCTGAATCAGTTATTCGACAAGCTAAAGAAAATGCTAAGAACGGCCTTGTAATTGAAGTATGGAATAAAAAAGGTTATCAGTTTAAAGAGTTATCGACTAGATACACAAAGAACATCCTTGATAGTCATTGGCATGGATCAAATTATTCTAAACGTTTGTGGAGTGATACTGAAGCTTTAGCAACAAGGCTAGAAGCGTTGTTCACAGTTGAGTCAATGACAGGAATGTCAGAGTTTGAAATGGCTAAGACAATAGCTAGAGAGTTTGACCGATCTATTGGTGTTGCAAGGCGTTTGATTCGTACAGAAGCGAATTATATGTCAAATCAAGCGAAACTTAAAGCATGGCAAAATAGAGGCATAAAATACTATATGCTTGTCGCAGTTTTAGATTTGAAAACTTCTAAAATCTGTAAAAATAAAGATCATAAAGTCTATTTAGTTTCCAAAGCGGTTGTTAATGGGGCTAACGGAACATATCCTCCATTCCATCCCTGGTGTAGAACAATTGCCATTATCTATAGTAAACGAATATTGAACCTTCCTAGGGAAGCTATAGATCCAATTAGTGGCGATACAATGCCTATCAGAGGTGCAACTACTTATAATGAGTGGATGGATAAGCTTAAAGAAAAGTATCCAGAAGAAAAGATAGCCTTGCAAAAAAAAAAATATTAGGGTTGTGATTTATTTGGATTTTAGAGAATTGAAACGCAAGAAAGAACGTGGTGTTAGTAACGAGGAGTTTATGAATAAATCGAAAGAATTCTTTAAAGATGCAGACAGTATCATAGTTGTAGGAATGGACAAAGACGGCTACATCAGTACGTTTTACACTCAATTGAGTACAACGCAGGTTATTGGTATGGTTGAAATTGCTAAACAGCAGTTAATACAAGAGGCTGAGGTATAGATTAAACTTAATTAATTATTTTACTAACAGTGGTTAAATATATCATTTTAAAAGAATAGAAAACATAAGATCAACTACAACATGATTTAGTTTTTATTATATAGAAGTAGTCACAGACGTTAAAGACTTGGCTATGATTAATAATAATTGAACCTCAGGTTATAAACTGATAGAAACGAAAGCTCAGCAACTGCTGGGCTTTTTATATGTCCAAGCGTGATGACGTTAAAAGCTCCGGAAGTGCAAGCATTTATCCACTTTAAAAGATATGGAAGGAGTACTAATTATGGAACAAAAAAAACTGTTGCTATTAAATCTACAATTCTTTGCTGAAAAAGATGAAACAGATATTCCAGACGGTTCTGAAACATCCAAAAAGTTGAATGTAGATGAGTTGAGCGATGAAGAAATTACAGCAATTAAAGAAAAATTTGGTTTTAAAGATGACAAAGAAGTTGATTCTATTGTCAAAAGCAAAAAGTCACGTTGGCAGAAAGAGCTCGAAGAAGAAAAAAATGAAGCTGCTCGTTTAGCAAAACTTAGTGAGGAAGAACGACAAAAAGAATTACTCAACAAAGAGAAGTCAGATTTCGAAAAGGAAAAAGAAGCATTTAGACAGGAACAATTATTTGTAGAAAAAGGTAACCAGTTGCAGTCAATCGGAATTAGCAAAGAATTAGCTTCGCGTATTAAAGGTGATACAGCAGAAGAAATTTTAGAAGATGTCAAAACGTTTAAAAAGGCTTGGGACGAAGCGTTAAAAATTGCTGTTGACCAGGCACTGTTGAGTTCGGTTGATTCACCGCTAGGATCGAATGCATCTATTCCTGACATAAACCCTTTTGCGCCTGAAACTTTAAACCTTACAGAACAAGGAAGATTGCTACGAGAAGACCCAGAAAAAGCTAAAGCTTTACAAGCATTAGTTAATAAATAGAAAGTAGGAGAAAAAATGAAAAAAAGTTTAATTAAAATGAATTTGCAAATATTTGCAGCGAAAACGAAGATCGAAGATGTCATCGTACCTGAGGTATTCAATAGTTATGTTATTGAACGTACAGCTGAATTATCAGCATTGTATCAGTCAGGTATTGTTGTGAAAGACCCAGAACTAGATGCGTTAGCAACTGCTGGTGGTAAGCTGATTAACATGCCGTTTTGGCAAGACTTAACTGGTGAAGATGAAGTGTTATCTGATACAGATTCTTTAGAAACAGATAAAATTACTGCTAGTCAAGATGTCGCTGCTCTTTTAATGCGAGGTAAAGCATGGAAAGTAAATGATTTATCTAAGGCTCTATCTGGGGATGATCCTATGCGTGCGATCGGTGATTTGGTCGCTGCTTATTGGGCACGTCGTCAACAAGCTACTTTGTTAAGCGTCTTAAAAGGTGTGTTTGGAGCAGCTTCTACTAAGATGAATGAAAATAGTTTAGATATTTCAGGCGAAACTGGTAATGATTCAGCGTTTACTGGCGAAACATTCTTAGATGCATCTTATAAACTAGGTGATGCCGAAGAAAAACTAACTGCGATCGCAGTCCATTCATCTGTTTATGCGAACTTACGTAAGCAAAACTTGATTGAATTCTTATTAGATTCTAACAACACGAAGATTCCTACTTACATGGGAAAACGTGTAATTGTTGATGACGGAATGCCAGTATCTGGAGATGTTTTTACATCCTATATTTTCGGGCAAGGTGCTATTGGTTTAGGTAATGGGGCAGCTCCTGTTCCTACAGAAACAGACCGGGATGCATTGGCTGGAGATGATATTTTAGTTAACCGTCAACACTTCTTATTGCATCCACGCGGAGTGAAATTTACAAATAAAACTGTTACGGGCTCATCACCTACGAATGCAGAATTAGCTACAGGAGGAAACTGGGAACGTGTTTATGAGTCTAAAAATGTTCGTATTGTTCAATTTAAGCATAAACTTTGGGTTCCTAAAACTGTTATTCCTGGTGGAGGAACGGGCGAATAAAGGGGTAATCTTTATGGATAAAGAAGAAGTAATCAAGCACACAAAAGCACTTGTTGTTCGACTTGGAATTGATGAGACTGAATCTGAAAAAATCAAAGGAATGTTAGAGGATGCTATTGTTTTAGTTCTTGATTATACCAATAGAGAAAAAATGATAGACAAGCTATACTATTACGCTCGTCAACTAGTAATAATCACTTGGAATCAAGAAGGGAACGAGGGAGAGACTTCACGCTCAGAGGGTGGTGTCTCTCAAAGTTTTATTACAGATATTCCTGAAAAGCTAAAATCTGGATTGAATAACTATCGCATAGGAAAGGTTGTGAAATACTATGCGTCTAAGAAAACGTAATTTGGTTGTTGCCTACTTGAAAAAACGTCATCTTGAAAAAGATGATGAAGGAAATGACGTTGTTACCTATTCAAGTGAGTTCAATGAACTACACATGAATATTCAGTCTGCGGGTGGACAAGTAGCAGCTACAATTTATGGTCAACATTTACCTTATATCAAACTCTGTAAATATCAAGGAGATTTGTTAAAGCCAAATAGAAATGAAAAAGATGGCATTTGTTTATATGTTAAACCAGAAAATGATCCAGATTATGAGATTGAATCAATTCAGCCTTTCTCTTCTCATTTAAATATCACATTAAAGAAAAGAGGAGTGTAATGGGTGTTGAGATTAGAGGCTTAGACCGCCTTAAACGTAAAACCAAGAAAGCGACAGAGTTAATATCTGATGCAGCATGGGATGCAACTTTTGAACTTACAGAATTGATTCAGGGAGCTGCAGAACTACGCTTGGCTTCCAGCATTAAATACGGAAGTGGTGAACTGTCAGGAAGTTTAAAAAATGAGGTTGTAGTTGATGCGAGTGGTCATCTTGTCGGCCGTGTCTGGTCAGATAAAGAACAAGCAATTTACAGAGAGTTTGGTACTGGGCAAATTGGAGAAGCAAGTTCTAAAGACATTCCGACTGGAATAATGCCTGTTTATTCGCAGAAACCTTGGTTTATCCCGGCTGAAAAAGTAGCAATAGACTTAGAAGCTATGTATGGTATTCCAAAAATTACGATTCAAGGCCAAGATTTTTTCATAACTAAAGGTCAGCCCTCGAGACCGTTCTTGTATCCGTCACTTCAAGAAATGATTGAACAAGCTTCAGAAATATATATAAAGCATGTTAAAGAAAGGCTGAGGGAATTATGAATAAGATTGACTTGAAACCTATTGTTTATCAATTACTTACACAAGTTAAAGAGATTAAGAAAGTTGCAACTGATTATCCAAGTAACTGGACCTCATTCCCTTCCGCGATATATAGAACTAGCTCACAACCAAAAGAAATCGATTCGCAAAAAAAAGAGTTACAGACAACTTGGATGATTACTATTGAGTTATATGGAAATACTAGTTTGACTGCATTGACGTCATTAGTTATAGAGAAGTTTAATTCTATAGGATTTACAGGTACTAGTAAAGATGCAAACACAGCTGATATGCATCGAGTTATCATTGAACTAACTGGTGTAGTTGACAATGTAACAAAATATGTTTATAAAAAATGAAAATTTGGAGGTAGCGACAATGAAAAAATTAGATTTACAACTATTTGCTGGAGAACCAGCATTTGAAGGGCTATTATCAAAAGGCACTAAGTTGTCATACAAAGATGGGGCAACTTCAAAAGATATCGCAGCAGTAAAATCCATTCCAGCATTAGGAACAGACCCTGAAAAAGTAGAAGTGACTCACTTGGGTTCAGAAAAAAAAGCATATATTAAAGGATTACAAGATAGTGAAAGCTTAGAATTTGCTATCGTTTATCAAGGAACAAACTTCAATGATATTCATACTATGGTAAAATCTGGCAAATCATTTGATTTCACGATTACCTATCCTGATGGATTAACAGCAACTTTTTCAGGAGAACCAGATTATAAATTTGATGGAGCAGAAGTCAATCAAGCTATTGGTTTTAATTTAGTTGTAGTAGTATCCAAAGGACCAGATTTTACACCTGTCACTGCTCCAACAACAAAATAAACAACAATTTAAAGAGCAGAGAAACTCTCTGCTCTTTTATTTAGGAGGAAATGTAAATGTCAAAAAATAATTTAGTAGCTATGCCTTTAACAAAAGAGTTTGAATTTGGTGACTTAACACTTCAATTGCGATTAGATGGGAAATCTATTCTTAACATTGAAAAGCGATTAGATGAAGGTATCATGGGATTATTTGTAAAAAAACAAGGGGAACTTAAATTACCACCTGCAAATAGTTTACTCATCATTTTGCAAGGAGCAAATAAGACGAGTGGTGTAACAGATAAGGTTATGGTTGATGCATTCGAAAAATATATTGATTCAGGCAAAACTACAATGGATTTATTTGCAGAAATCAATGATTTCTTAGATGAATCTGGTTTTTTCGGAAAGAAAAAAACGGAGAAAGAAGAGACAAATGGGGAATCTCTGGATCAGGAAGTAACCGAGGAGGAAAGCATGCTGTAACATACAGCACTTTAAGTGAGCTTCTAGAGGCTATGTATCCACAAGCTGTAGAAGCAGGCATCCCAGCTTCAGAATATTGGCTTATGACTTTTGATGAGCTTATGGTACAGATTCAAGCCAACAAAAAGTGTAAAGAAAACGAGCTGAGAGAAAAAGCAATGTTCGATTACTCTCAACAAAAATTAGCAGTTTATGCTTTTAATGATCCAAAAAAATTCCCTAAGTTTGAAGAAGTATATCCTTTTTTGAAAGACGTTGAACAAGTGGTTAATCAAGGAATAAAAGAATACAACACTCAAGAAGACTCAATGTATAGAGATCAGGATATTTTAATGAAAAATGCCAAGGCTATTAAAGAAACTAGGAAACGAAAGATGATTGAAGAAAGGTAGGTGAAAAATATGGCGATAGAACTTGAAACATTAGAAGTTCTGCTAGATGTTAACTTATCAAAAATCGATGCAGCTATGGAGAAAGTTTGGCCTAAGTTTGATTCTATGTTAAAAAAAATTGAAGGTACTTCAAAAGATAGCATGGATAAAACTGAAAAAAATCTAAATATAGATAAAGGCGTACAAGCGTTTAGTAAGCAATTGGATGAATTGTCTAAAAATGTTGAGCGTATGACTAATACTATTTCTAAAAATACCAAAGATGCATCAAGTAATATTGGAAATAACTTTGCATCAGGTATAAGGAAAGCAAAACCAAAAGTTTCTAAAGAGGTTGACGCTCTGGTCAATGAAATTAATGCAAAAATGGGTCAAGCAAAAGCAGCACAAGAGAAGGTTGCGTATTTAAAATCACAAAGACAAGATGCATCTGCAAAAGGTGATACGGGAAAAACAATTAAATACGATGAACAAATCGCAAGAGCGCAAGCAAATATGACTAAATTTCATGATCAAGCAAAGGGATTAGCCAAAGGGATAAAATCTGAATTTGACTCGGTGCCAAGTTCTTTAGATAACATTGTGAAAAAAATGGCACTGAACGAAATTCAAATAGAAGCTATGAGAAAGAAAATAAAAGGATTAAAAAGTACGTATGAAGACCAAAGGATTCCGAAAGGTACTTTTCAAAATGGTTTTAAAGAGTTTAAAGATACTCCTGCATCAGACAAAACGGCAGAAGCTATTCAAAAGCAATCAGTCAAAATGAATAAATTAATTAATGACAATGATAGATTGCAAAAAGAATATGCTAAAACAGAAGATAGAGCTAATTCATTGAGAAAAGCTTTAGCACGAATTAATACGGCGTTGGGATCTTCGTCAATTCGTACAGGAGATGCTGTAGATGGAGCTACTAAAACAGGAGCCGGAATGAAACAATCAGAGCGTGCAGTTTCAAGATATGGTGGAGTATTTAATCGTATGCAAAATGCTCTTTCTCATGGATCAAGAGGATTAGGCAATGGTTTTAAAGATAGTCTAGGTTTTGTAAGTAAATTCGGTAGCATATTTTCTTTAACTAGTAATAAAGTTAATCGAGGAACACAAGGAATGTCTCGGCGAACTGGACAGCTAGGTCAGTCGATGCGTGGATTGTTACCATCATTAATTGTTTATCAATTAATTGGAAGAGCAATATCTGGATTAGCCAAAAATTTGTTTGCAGCTTTTAGGACCAATGAACAATTTTCTAATTCTTTAAATCAAATCAAAGTTAATCTTATGACTGCTTTTTATCCCATTTACACAGCGATTTTACCAGCAGTTAATACGTTAATGAATGCACTTGCAACGTTAACAGGCCAATTTGCAGCTTTTATAGCATCTATTTTTGGAACTACTTATCAAGCAGCAAAGACAGGAGCTAGTGGACTTTATGATGATATTCAAGCATTGGAAGATACTGGAGATGCTGCAGAAAAAACTAAGGAAAAAGTGAAAAAATTAGAACGAGTATTGATGGGGTTTGACGAAATCAATAAATTGAGTCTAAATAATGACAAAGAGGATGGTAGTTCCTTAGATAAACCTAACAAACCGTCTACTGATTTTGGTGCAGCAACAGGGGATTACCAGCCGCCAGCATGGATGAAAAACTTTAAAAATCTGCTTAAAGATTTTTTCAAACCATTTCAAGATGCTTGGAATAATCAAGGTAAAAAAGTAATAGATGCTTGGAACTATGCTTTAAAAGAAGTAATAGGATTGGCAAAAGCTATAGGCAAGTCATTTATGGAAGTATGGACTAACGGGACAGGTCAGCGATTTATTGAAAATCTTCTAATATTATTAGCAGATGTATTAAATATTATTGGTGACATAGCAGGTGCATTTAGAAGAGCATGGGAAGACGATGGTAGAGGAACGGCCCTTATACAATCTATATTTGATATGTGGAACTCTATCTTAGAACTTTTGCATAGTGTTGCGACCGCTTTTAGAGATGCGTGGAATGACGGTACTGGCGAATCAATTGCTGCTAATATATTAGAAATCTATACGAATATTTTCAAGACAATAGGTAATATTGCTGATCAATTAAAGAAAGCATGGGAATCTAATAATACTGGAAGAGAAATCTTTTCAATAATTCTTGGAATTATTGATGATATTCTAAGTCACATAAATGGTATAACTAAAGCGACTGCTGACTGGGCTAAAACTCTTGATTTTACGCCGTTATTAAGTAGTGTTAAAAATTTACTGAAAAGCATTCGTCCATTAGCTGACAAGGTCGGAGAAGGGTTAGAATGGTTCTATAAAAACGTCTTATTACCTTTAGCAAGCTATACTATTCAAGATTTAATACCAGCATTTTTAGATACGTTAAAAGGAGTTATTGATTTACTTAGTGGCGTCATTGACGCATTTAAGCCAGCTTTTGATTATTTTTGGAACAATGTATTAAAACCCCTAGCCGAATGGACAGGGGGTATAGTAGTTGATGTATTGAAATCACTTGGTGATGTGTTGTCTACAATTGGTCAATGGCTTTCAGAACACGCAGAAGGTTTTTCAAATTTCGTTATAGCTTTTGGTACATTTGTAGGAGCGATTAAAGTAATAGGAGCTGCTGTGAAAGTTGTTGAAGTTCTATCTGGAATCTTCACTTTTCTTTCGAGTATTGGTGGCCTTAGTGGAGTGCTTTCTGCAGTAGGAACAGCGATTGGTACAGTAGTTGGTATTTTAGGAGGACCTATAACAGTAGCGATAGGAGCGGCTATTGCAGCAGGAGTGTTACTTTGGAAAAACTGGGATACAGTAAAAGAAAAAGCAGGACAATTAGGTAAATGGATTAATGAAAAGTGGAATGGAATTAAAAGTTCTACATCTGAAGCTTGGGATAGTGTAAAAAAATGGAGCTCTGAAAAATGGGAAGATACAAAAAAATCAGTTAGTGATAAAGTATCTACAATTAAAACTAATGTGTCAGATAAATGGAGTGAAATAAAAAGAGGAACATCTGATACTTGGGAAAATGTAAAAAGTACAGTATCTGATAAAGCAAATACAGCAAAAAATAATGCTGTTAGTGCGTGGTCGAATATGAAAGAAAAAATGGGAAGTTATTCGAGCACAATCAAATCAAATGCAAAAAATGCATTTGATAGTGTAGCTTCTTGGGCATCTGGAATGGGTGAAAAAATAGGCTCAGGATTAAGCAGAGGTGTAAATGCTGTGAAAAGAGGAGCAGCAGCGATTGGTAATGGAATTGTTAGTGTTATTGGGGGCGCTGTAAATGGAGTCATCAATGGTATTAACTGGGTACTAGGAGCAGTAGGATCAAGTAATCGTTTAACTGCGTGGGAAGTTCCAAGGTATGCAAAAGGTACCAATGGACATCCAGGAGGGTATGCAATGGTTAATGATGCTGCTGGCAGCCGTTATCAAGAAATGTTTATGCTGCCTGACGGAAGAGCTGGTTTATTCCCTAAACAAAGAAATTTGTTAGTTAACTTACCTAAAGGTTCTCAGGTTATACCAGGAAATCAAATACCAAATTATGCTAAAGGAACTAGTGGGTGGCTGGATAATCTTCAAGATTTAGCTTCGAATATTTGGGACTATGCAACCAATCCTAAAAAAGTATTAGATGCTGCTGTATCAAAATTTACTGATTTATCTGGAGTGTTTGAACCCGCACTGTCAATTGCTAAAGGTGGAATATCAAAGATGACTGAAGGCGCAGTCGGTTTTGTTAAAAAATTCTTTGATGAGGGTAGCGAATCCCCAAAAGGTACTGGAGTTGAAAGATGGAGGCCTGTTATTAAAAAGGCTTTAAGTATGAATGGATTACCTTCTAATGAAACATATACTGGTGCTTGGTTAAGGCAAGTGCAATCTGAATCTGGAGGAAATGAAAAAGCAGTACAAGGTGGATATGTTGATGTAAACACTATTTCAGGAGACCTTGCAAAAGGGCTACTACAAACAATATCTGCTACATTCAACGCATATAAATTCCCAGGTCATGGAAATATTTTTAATGGATTTGACAATTCATTGGCAGCAATAAACTATGCAAAAAACAGATACGGAGTTACAGGAATGCTTCAAGTTATTGGTCATGGACATGGCTATGCTAAAGGAACACCTTGGGTACCTGAGGACCAATTAGCAATGATTCATAAAGGAGAAATGGTTGTTCCAGCTGGCGCAAATCCTTTTAATCCAGATAATCAATTTAAAGACTTTAAAAATCTGCGTATGCCTGACCAATTATATTCGTCACAAAGTACAATAAATAATACTGATTTTAACAATTCCTCTCCAAATAATGTAAATAGTTATGGTATTTCTAAACTAGAGAATTCTTTGGTTAATGCAATTATGTCCCTAGTGAGTTCTCTTGGTGCATCAGCTTCGCAAAATCGGGATGGTGATATAATTATAAACATAGGCGGAGAAGAATTTGCTCGAATTGCTATTTCTAAAATTAATGAGTATAATCGGAAAATTGGTTATAATGCACTTGAAATATAGAGGTGAAACTATGTCTGGAATGTTAAAAATAAACGGACAGACTGTTCGATATCCTAAAGAATATTCAGTAGGGATACAAGCAATTGATGCTGATTCTAGCGGCAGAAATGCTAACGGAGAAATGGTACGAGATGTAATTGCAGAGAAAATTAAATTAACAATGAAGTGGGGGCCTCTGAGTGATTCAGAGGTCTCTTCCATTTTGCAAGCTGTAAAAAGTAATTTCTTTCAAGTTGAATACCCAGACCCCTTGATTGGAAGGCAAAGAGTTAAAACATTTTATGTAGGTGATAGATCAGCTCCTTCTTATTCATGGAATGGTAAATTTGAAGAATTGAAGTGGGAAGGATTAGAAATGAACTTTATTGAACAGTAGGCAGAAAGGAGTATACATGTTAAAAGTTTCAGAAAGATTTTTAGAAAAAATAAAAAGCATGGATAGAAATATCGTCACTCGTATAACTGCAAAAAATAAAGTATACACTGGTAATGATGTTAATTATTTAAAACTTGACTATGGTGCAATGGTCGGAGACAGCCTACAAATTGGCTCTACGTATTCTAACTCTTTAGAAATAGAATTTTGTTCAGTAATTACAGAGTTTGAAGAGATGGACGAAATCGTAATTGAATTAGGTGTTGTAATTCATGATGCAGAAAGTGATATCAGTTCAGTTAAACCGGCAAAAGTAGGCTCAGCTAAGATAGGTTCAGCTAAATTAGTTGGATATAAGCCAACTGAATATGAATATGTTAATATGGGAACTTTCTATATTACAGAATCAGATCCTGATAGAAATGAGAAAAAGACTACAATTAAAGCTTTAGACAGTTTCGTTTATATGGAAGGAATGTACAAGTCAGAATTACCTGAAATGGAAACAATAAGAAATATTGCAATTGATATTGCTAATAAAGCTGGTATTAAAGTTGATTTATCGTCATTTAATGGATTAAGCACGGTTAGAATAAAAACTCCTAAAAACTGTACTTATAGACAAGCAATTGGAATGATAGCACAATTTGAATGCGGATACGCTCATTTTAATAGAGATGGACTTTTAACTATAAGAAATCTGACAGATCCACGCTTTCAAATAACGCCAAGTGAATACTTTATGAAAGGCCTAAAAAAGAACGAATTAATGTACAAGCTTGGCGGTATTTCTTGTGAAGTAAGATCTGATGAAGAAGGTAGTAGTGAAACTATATTACTTAAAGCTGGTTCCGATAAAGGAGCTCAGATAAAGTTATCTAATAATTCTATGACACAAACATTATTAGATGATATGTATGTGAAATTAAGGAATTTAAACTTTTACCCATACAATTTATCTTGGCGAGGTAATCCAGCATTGGAAGTTGGAGATTGGATTACTTTTACAGATAGAGAAGGTAACAAATTCAAAAGTCCTAATCTAAGCTATTCTTTAGAATATAGAGGTGGCTTAAAAGGAACGAGTTCAGCCGACACTAAAGCTATTTCATCACAAACAACTCAATTCAAAGGACCTATTCAACAACAACTAGATGATTTATATTCTAGAGTTGATGCTGCTGGTAAAAATAATGTATATGATGGGACAGACGAACCTAAAAATCCGAAAGAAGGGGACCTGTGGTTTAAACCTAATGGCCCAGATACTGAAATTTGGATATATAGAGATGGAAAATGGGTAATGCAAACCTCAACTGCTTTAGATGAAGATATTAAGGAGAAAATTGAAAATTCTACCCCTTCCGACGAAATCGTGAAAACAATTAATTTAAGTCAAGAAATGGATGGAAAAGAATGGCTTAAAATTACAGGTGCAAAAATTTGGCTAACAGATCAAACAAAAATTGATGATGCGATTATTACTCACGGGATGATAGGTTCTGTAGATGCTGGAACAATAAAAGTAGGAACTTTAGATGCTGGTAAAATAAGAGTAGTTAATCTTGATGCTAGCGCAATTAGTACGGGTACTTTGACTGCAATTAATATTGAAGGAGTAAGAATAAAGAGTGCTACAATAACGTCAATAGGACAAGATTTCACGATGATAGAAGATAATGGGTCAATTACTTGGAAAAGAAATAGTGATCAAAAAGAAATTTTCAAATTCTATACTACTCTCATAAATCAAAAAGAAGGAAATGTTAGGTTAGAAGTTTCAGATGAAGGATCTTTTACGATATTTAATAAAAAGCTTAATAAAGCATTTTTGTCATTTTTTGGCGCCACTAATAACATGTCAGGGACAGCTAATTTAGATAATTTTTATGTTGTTGGTAGTGGTCATAGTTTGAATTTTGCACCTGGGAGCTTTGGTTATTCTTCTACAGCCAGTAAGAGTCCTAGTTTAAATGTGAGTAGCAGTGGTTTTAGTATAGGGAATAATGATACTAAAGTATTAGGATCATCTGGAGGAAGGATTAGTATATCCGCTACTTCTACAAGTGTCACAGGAAATCTTAGTGTTACTGGCTCTAAAAATTCTCTTGTTGATACAGAAAACTATGGACAGCGTTTATTAAATGCTTATGAAACTCCAGAATACTATTTTGCAGATTATGGAAAATCAGTAACTGGATCAGATGGCCAAGTAAAAATTGAAATCGAATCTATTTTCTTAGAAACAATTTTTACTAACAATGAAAACTACCATGTTATGTTAAGTCCTTACGGAGAAGGTTCAATTTGGGTAGAAGAAATAAAGAGTACCTATTTTATTGTAAAAAGTGACAAGCCAGAAATACCTTTTTCTTGGAATATTATTGCATATAGAAAAAATTATGAAGATGTTAGACTGAACCAACCTCAATAGTGGAAAAGGAGAATATATGATGCCTATAAAAGAAATGGAAATTTCGTCAGAACAAGTAATTGATCAATTATTAAAAAAAATAACAGAGTTAGAATATGAAAATGCAGCTTTAAAAGCAGTTCTATCTAATAAAGACAGTAATGATTAAGGAGTGTTTTTATGTCTTATGAAAAACAGCATTGGCAAACATATGATGAATTAAAGACAGAAGAAGAGAATAAAGCGTTAGGTGCAGTTGTAACATCTGAACGCATGAATCATGTAGAAGATGGAATCGCAATCTCACACGAAAACATTGATAGTCATACTAAGCAGTTTGATAATCCTCATAAGGTAACTTCTGAACAGGTAGGAGCTTATACTAAAGAAGAATCTAATAAAAAATTCGCAGCATTGGGCAGTTCGTATACAAAAAAAGAATCAGAGGATTTATTTATTGAACAAGCTGAAGCAGAAAATGGTCTATTTGTAAGGAAAAATTCTAAAATATTAGATTTAAATGATGCTGTGGATCCAGGTATTTATTCGATTCCAGCTACAGGGGTGGAAAATAAACCATTACCAAACTCTGGAAGCTTGATTGTTAATAAAGATTCAGGTGGAGTCAGACAATTATTTCAAACAGAACGGACAGTTGTTATTCGCCAATTTGGTGGAATCCCTTCAACATGGACAGACTGGAAAGAAGTCGCATTTGCACCGAATGTTGTGAATTTAACTGAACCCCAGCGTATAGGTGGGATTAAAGAGTTTTCTGAAATTCCTTTAGTAAATGGAAAAGAAGTTGCTTTAAAAGATGAAACGTTTATTTACAAAAAAGCAGGACTGGATGAAGTAGAAGCTGCATACAGAAGTGCTTTTGGAGCAGAAACCAATATTCTTTTAGTTCGTAAGGGAAATAAGGTCGATGCTTATTTGCGAGTTAATGTGGTGGATGTAGAAAAATTAAAGCCAAACATGGTCCAAATTTTTAAAATTCCTAAAGGATTTATGATTGATCAAGAAATGAGAGCAGGATATTGGAATACCGCATTAACAACTGTGCAATATACCTATCCTCAAGGTAATTATGGAGCATTATATGAGGAAGGCGTGAAGGGAATTAGGTTTGGTAGTGACAGAAAAGGGAATCATTATGTTTGTGGTAGTTGGTACACTGCAGATGCTTTCCCGGAAACATAAAATAATGATGGAATAAACTAAAGATAAACCGTTTAGCGAAAGCTAAGCGGTTTTATTGTAAGTAGAAAGTAGGTGCAGGATGAACTTAACACTAGAACAATGGTTAGCGCTGATTACATTTTTAGGCGGAATTATCTTCGCATTAATGAAATTCTATCATGTCTTCTCTCAATTAGAAGATAGCATGAAAGAACTAAAACAGGCTGTTGACCGATTAAATAACCATGAAGTGCGTATTAGTCGATTGGAAGAACAAAATAAAACCCTCTTTCGAGGAATTGGAGGAAATAAAAATGATTGATTGGAAATCAAGAATAAAAAACAAACAATTCTGGTTGTCTCTTATTCCTGCAATTTTGCTACTTATTCAAGTAGTTGCAGTCCCTTTTGGGTATAAATTTCAAATTGATGTGATTAATCAGCAGCTGTTAGATGTTGTCAATGCAGTGTTTGTTGTATTAACTATTTTAGGAATTGTGACAGACCATACAACGCCTGGATTATCAGATAGAAAAGGAGACAAATAAATGAAAAAGAAAATTTTAGTTGGAGCGCTTGTCGCTCTATTTTTTATGCCTTTAAATGTATTTGCTGCAAAAGGTGACCAAGGCGTTGACTGGGCGATTTATCAAGGCGAACAAGGTCGTTTTGGCTATGCGCATGATAAATTCGCTATTGCCCAGATTGGTGGCTACAATGCTAGCGGTATTTATGAACAATACACATATAAAACGCAAGTAGCAAGTGCTATTGCTCAAGGTAAACGTGCGCATACCTATATTTGGTATGACACTTGGGGAAACATGGACATTGCGAAAACAACAATGGATTACTTTTTGCCACGTATTCAAACGCCTAAAAATTCCATCGTTGCATTAGATTTTGAACATGGAGCGTTGGCTAGTGTTCCAGATGGATATGGAGGATATGTAAGTTCAGATGCCGAAAAAGCAGCAAATACAGAGACAATTTTGTACGGTATGCGCAGAATCAAACAGGCTGGCTATACTCCAATGTATTACAGCTATAAGCCATTTACACTAAATCATGTAAACTATCAACAAATCATCAAAGAGTTTCCTAACTCTTTATGGATTGCTGCGTATCCTATTGATGGTGTGTCACCAAATCCATTGTATGCTTATTTCCCAAGCATGGATGGTATTGGCATTTGGCAATTCACATCCGCTTATATTGCAGGTGGTTTAGATGGTAACGTAGATTTAACAGGAATTACGGATAGTGGTTATACAGATACCAATAAACCAGAAACGGACACGCCAGCAACAGATGCAGGTGAAGAAATCGAAAAAACACCGAATTCTGATGTTAAAGTTGGTGATACCGTCAAAGTAAAATTTAATGTCGATGCTTGGGCAACTGGTGAAGCTATTCCGCAATGGGTAAAAGGAAACAGCTATAAAGTACAAGAAGTAACTGGAAGCAGAGTATTGCTTGAAGGTATCTTGTCATGGATTAGCAAAGGCGATATTGAATTATTGCCAGATTCAACAACTGTTCCTGACAAGCAACCAGAAGCAACCCATGTGGTACAATACGGCGAAACATTATCAAGTATTGCTTATCAATACGGAACAGACTATCAAACCTTAGCTTCGTTAAATGGATTGGCCAATCCAAATCTTATTTACCCTGGACAAGTTTTGAAAGTCAATGGATCAGTAGTAAGCAACGTTTATACAGTCCAATACGGTGATAATTTATCTAGCATTGCAGCTAAACTTGGTACGACTTATCAAGCTTTAGCACAACGAAACGGGTTAGTTAACCCTAACTTGATTTATCCAGGGCAAACCTTAAACTATTGAAAAAAATTCTTGCCTGAAAGTAAAAATAATTGTATATTAGACATACAATAAAGGAGTCATTCACTTAAACCGTCCTTGCCAAGGGACGGTTTTTGTTTTACATAAAAAAATCTGTATAGTATACTTTCTTTAGTGATGACATTCACTATAGAATCTCAATTAATGACAAAATCACTCACCGTCATACGACAGATTGTGGGTGATTTTGTTTTTTTAGTCGCCTTCCCCAAGGTGGCTCTTTTTTGTAATTATGAAATTAAAGATTTGTAACATGAATTTAAATATTCTTGCCAGATACTTACCCATTGTGATATTATGTTATTCAAGAGTAACAAGTTTGTGAATAGTAGGTGTGGAAATGTCGAGTGAAGAATTATTTACTAAAGTCAACCTTTTTCTCACAACTTTCAAAGAATGTGTTTCTGATGGACATGTAAGTTTTTCTGAAGTTAATGCAAAAACAACTAGATTCTTAAGGGCATATGGTATAACTGTTGCTGCAATGCATAACTTTATCATAGAAAATATAGAAGAAAAGCATTATTTTAGAGGACCCTCAGAGCATCACAGAGCCTCGAATAGAACTGTGACAGAATTCGGCTTAGTTTGGGATGAAATAAAAGTGTATGTGAAGTTGGAATTGATAGCACAAGAGAATAATTTTGTTGCAGCATATATGTCTTTTCATCCTAGAGAACAAGAAATTGATTGCTTTCCATTAGACTATAAGGGAGAGGTGATTTAGTATGTCTAAAATTATAGAAAAGTTTTCATATGAAACTAATCAAAATGAAAGATACGAAGTAATTTTTTTAGAAGAAGACGTTACAATTAAAAACGATACATTTAAAGTCAAACATGAATATTATAAAAGAATATCAGATGATGAATTATTTGAACCATTTTCTAACCCAGATCAAAATTTAGAAAAAGACTATAATATTTACAGAGAAAGACACAATTTGTTATCTGCTAAAAAAGTAAAAGAAATTAGAGAAAAATACGAACTAACTATAAGAGATTTTTCAGTATTGCTGGGTATTAGTTATAGTAACTTATCTTCTATTGAGAACGGTAGTATTCAAGCTAATTATATTGATTCTTTGATACGACTAGCAGATGACCCATATGCCTTTTACAAATGTATTGTAAAAATAAAGGGAAAAAAAGTTCTTAAAGAAAAAGTATATAATAGACTAGAAAAATTATTGGAGGATCTAATATTAAATAGCTATTCTGAACATCAACAAATAGCTCAAAAAGTATACGGTTGTCAGTTAGATCTAAGAAATAATATTATTAGAATTGCTAACGTAATGGAGTTTGAAACTGAAAATCGCATTAAAGGAGAATTGAAATGGGAAAAATCAAATTCAAACGAATCAATAGTGGAATCGAATCTCTTCAGTTTGGCTTGGCCGAAATCGAAGAGAGTATATCAGTAAATGGACAATTTAAATTAGAGGTAAACAAAGAAGAATCAAAATTATTAAAATTAGATGCTCATGTTGAGCTATATAAAGATAAAAGTGAAGATTCTTTTATGCAACTAAATTTTTATGGTATTTATGAAACTGATAATAATGATCCTAATCTGACATTAGTAGATATAGATAATTCAACAGATTTATTAAAAGATATTGTTCCAGAATTAAATAGAGTACTGACGTTCATAACCAAAGAAGGGCTAGGATCATCATTAGAGCTTCCAGAAAATTTTTCGGAAATACACAAAGAGTCTTAAAGTAAATTAGGATTCTTTCAGGACCATTAGCTCAGTTGGTTAGAGCAAACGGCTCATAACCGTTCGGTCACAGGTTCGAGTCCTGTATGGTCCATAGTAAAACACCTACCTCTTTTTCTTATGAGAGATAGGTGTTTTTATGTTATGGCAATATTTTTTTGTTGAAAAATAGAACAAACGTTCGTATAATGTTTCTGATAGGAGAGTGTATCAGATGGTGAGACGAACTAAAAAAGAGTTTAAACCTTACAACGATTATGTTGACCGTCCTTTTGAATTAAAGTGGCCAACGGCGTTTCCGTTAGGCGAATTGACTGAAGCAATAAAGAATACTGATGAATATCACGCTCGAAATATTGAGAGGCTACCACAGCAATCACAGCGACAAATAGAATATTTTTTAGATCGCTCTATTAAGCAAAACAAAGTGCTAGAGATTCAATTGAATTCGTTAGATGAATATGACCGAGTTAAGCCACATGTTTTTGGTGTTTTCCGTGGGATGGCAGAATTCGATGTTGTGCTGATTGGTGAACAAGAAATCGATTTTTATGATATTAGAAACATTCAGATTCATAATTTCACCAAGTGGAGTGAAGAACATATACTTGAAGAAAATCCATTTGAAGAAGAAACGGAACATTGCGAAACGATAGATGAATTCGTAGACGAATATTTCGATGATGAATGGATAGAATAATAAAACCCCAACTCTTATCTTGAGTTGGGGTTTTATTTTATGGACTAATCAATTTTCTAACTGCTTACTAGTAAATTGAAGAAGCTAAATTTATTTAAGAATTCCAAAACGTAAGACTATATCTATTAGAAGTATGCTAACAATAATCCACAAAGTTATACGTTTGTGAATAGGTTTACAGTCATGAAAAATACTTCTTATTTGTTGTCTTCGTTTGCTTAAACGTTTTTTTAATTTTGCCATAACATATCTCCGAAATATCTATTATAAGTCTAACAATTTCTGTTTCTTTTTATCAAATTCCTCTTGAGAAAGAATCCCCATATCTAAAAGTTCTTTTAATTTTTTTAAATTATCAAATTGGTCTATTGCAGTATCACTTGATGTTTGTGTTTCTATGTTATCCAATATATAGTTTAAACCACCTAAAATTTCCTTTGCGGTGTTTGCCATTTGCTTATACATGAATTTTGACTTGTCAATTTTAAAAGTTATTAGCTTTATGAACTTAGTAGGTTTAGGACTATTTTTAACGTGAATCATTATATCTAATTGGGAGCAATAATCTTTATCTTCTTTTTTTATTTTTGATGCACCGGTAATCGCAGCACCTGAAGTTCCAAATAGTATTCCGCCTAATGCTGCTCTTCCTAAGCTTATGCCTCCATGAGTAACTTGATTTCCATCTTCGATTAGTTCAAAGCTGATTAAATCAGTATAATTAAAAATTTCACTTTTATATTTAAATAGTTTTCTTGCTTCATCTATTTTTATAGGGCCGTAGGAGCTAGTTTCTGTAAATTCAATATCATCTTTCTTTTTATGTTTGAATAAACCCATAATTTTTATCCACCTTTCTTCAAATTTTCTTATTCTTCCAGTATCATTTATCCATTCTTGGAATGAATAAATATTTCTTCGGTAGACTGTTTGCTGACATCTAATATTTTTTCGACTTCTTTCCAAACTATAACGAACAGTCCGACTTATTAATTTAAGTTAATTTTATCATTTAATAAAGATTTTACAAAGAGAAATATTAAATACATAAAATGACCATACTTTGACCATACTTATCAGAAAAAAAGAGTGAAAATGAAGAAACCATAATTGATATAAATGTTAATTTAGAAAAGATAAGATAAGTTAACGATTGTCAGAAAATAAAAATCTAAAAGTATCAGTTTATCCAGTAGCTAACTAATATGATTAAAAAGCTGAATCTCCGGATTCAGCTTTTTTTGTCTTGCATAAAGGGTTAGCCGGAAAATAAAGAAACATCTCAAAATAAAAAAAATCTCACATTGGGTTTAACTGCTTGTCTGACAAGGTTAATTGATGATATATTTAATGTAATAACAAGCATGTTATAAAATAATTGAGTCAAAAGAAAGAAGGGTATTATGCAGAAGAATTTTAGTGTAGTAAAGAAGTACGTGAATTTGATTTTGGATATTGTATTAGGGATTTTAGGAGTTTTCTTATTAGTATTTATGGCTAGTTATTTAGTTGACCTCGCTACATATCTCATGAAGCCAATGACGCCGGATAATTTTTCAGTTATCATGCAAGAAATTATTTCATTCTTTATGTTATTTGAGTTTATTATGATGATTCTTCGCTATATTCAAGAAGGACACCATATTCCGATTCGTTATTTGATTTTAATTTGTTTAACCGCAATTTTACGTCAATTAATGGTTGCACATGGCGATGGCTTGCAGACTTTATTGTTATCTTTATCAATTCTTTTACTAGTGGTTGTGCTATTTATTCTCGGGTTAAATGGCAGCAAATTTTATACGCTAGGAAAAGCGAAAGTAGAAGAAGATCACGAGCAAGATTTTCATCATTAATCGAACATAATCAAAGACCGTCCAACGTGAGAATTTTTCTCTAACGTGGGGCGGTCTTTTTAATGCATAGTTAAATAGTTAACTCAATCAGTTCAATTGTTGGTAAGACACCAAAGCGTGCGCTGATTTTAGTGGTTCCGATTCCTGGGTGAACAATTAGCGGCGTTTCATCTTCTAAATGATAAAGCCCATGTGTATATTTTTTAGCAAGCTGATTTTTGTAAGTGAAAAAAGGCAAGCGAATCTGTCCGCCGTGACTATGTCCTGCTAAAATGAGGTCAATGTTTTTGTTGACTGCTGAGTCTGCGACATCTGGCTCATGGGTTAGTAGCAGAGTGGGCGTTCCAGTAGGGCGGTTGACTAAAGCTGCAGCTAAGTCGGTTTGTCCATATAACGAATCTTCTAAACCAGCGACGTACAAGGAGATGCGGTGTGAGACAGGCAGTAATTTGCCCGTGTTTTTTAGTACGGTAAAGTCGGCAGCTTCTAAGATTGTTTCGTAAAAATTGGTATCTAACCCGCTATACTCGTGGTTGCCATAAATAGCGAATTTGCCATATGGGGCGTTAATTTTACGGAAAAGTTGACTCACTTCATCCTGAATTTCGATACCGAAACGGGCATAATCATCAAATAAGTCTCCTGTAAAAACGACTATGTCTGGTTGTAATGTATTTGTTTTTTCAACAATCTGTTTTAAGGCCTTCACAGAATAATTCTTTTTTAAATGAATATCAGAGAGTTGAACAATCCGTAAGGTTTTCCCTGATTCTGTTACTTTAATTTGATTTTTGTGTATGACTAAGCAGTTAGGTTCAATAAAAAAACTATAGCTTAAAATGCCGATAATAATGAAAAATAGTGCCAGAAATAAATAAACGTTCATAATTTCCTCCTTGAAGTCGCTAAATTAGTTTACTACAAAAGTGTTAAGCAAAAAATAAGGAAAGGTAAAATTTTCAGTAAACTTTCTCGATGAAGTTTTTTGGTGATTCATGCTTTTCTGAAGTAAATTTGCTATAATGAAAAATGAGAAAAAAGAAAGAAGGTCGAACCAATGATGGCAAGAGTCGAAAAGCTACGGGAATTAATGAAAGAAAATAATTTACAAGGATTTTTAGTGACAAGTCCGTATAATTTACGTTATTTAACCAATTTTACTGGGACAACAGGATTGGCAATGATTGCATTAGATAAAGCTTTTTTTATAACGGATTTTCGTTATACGGAACAAGCTGCGGAACAAGCAACTGGTTTTACTATCGTTAAAAACACAGGACATATTTTTGACGAAGTAGCAGATTTAGCTGAACGTTTGCAATTAGATAATTTAGCTTTTGAAGAAACGCAAGTTAGTTTCGCTGATTATAGCTTATTGGAAGAAATTTTACCATGTGAATTAGTTCCTGTAATGGGTTTGATTGAAGAATTAAGAGAAGTGAAAGATGAAGAAGAAGTAGCGATTATTGAAAAAGCGTGTGCCATCGCGGATCAAGGATTTGCCTTTGTCTTAGAGATGATTAAACCTGGAATGACAGAGATTGAAGTGGCTAATCAATTAGATTTCTTCATGCGGTCAAAAGGAGCCAGTGGTGTTTCTTTTGAGACAATTGTGGCCAGCGGTCTACGTTCGGCGATGCCACATGGTGTTGCTAGCCATAAAGTCATCGAAAAAGGTGAGTTAATCACTTTAGATTTCGGTTGTTATTATGAAGGCTATGTTTCTGATATGACACGGACATTTGCCATTGGTAGTATTCAGCCAAAACTAAAAGAAATTTATGACATTGTTTTAGAAGCACAATTAAAAGTGTTAGCAGAAGCTAAACCTGGGTTGACGGGCATTCAATTAGATGCGATTGCACGGGATCATATTGCTTCCTATGGCTATGGCGATGCGTTTGGCCACAGCACTGGTCATGGCATTGGGTTAGAAATTCATGAAGGACCAAATGTTTCATTCCGAGCAGATAAACAGTTTGTACCAGGGAATGTGATTACGGACGAACCTGGAATTTATTTGCCAGGAATTGGTGGCGTGCGTATTGAGGACGATTTATTGATTACTGCTGAAGGTAATCGTGTATTGACACACGCGCCAAAAGAATTAATCATTTTATAAAGGTTGGGAGAACATGGATATTCAAGAGTATCAGCGGTTTATTAGCGCGTTTTATAAAAAACGTAACTGGTATCAATATGATCCGTTTATTCGTTCCAACTTTTTAACAGAAGAAGTCGGCGAAGTTTGTCGGGCCATTCGGACAATTGAAATTGGCCGTGATCGACCGGATGAAACAGTTTTGGCAGATGAAGAGAATCTGGAAAATTTAACGGAAGAGTTAGGCGATGTGTTGGATAATTTATTTATTTTAGCGGATAAATATGACATCTCTTTAGAAATGATTATGCAAAAGCATCGGACGAAACTAATGGAACGTTATCCTGAAGAATAAAGACGTAAAAATAAGAAAGCCAAAATTACTTGGTCTTTCTTATTTTTACGTCTAAAGGCTTGAATTAGAAATTTATGACAAGAAATTATCTGTTCTTTTAGTCAGAACTTAGCTTTTCTGGTAGCGAAATAGGCTAATTAATGATAAACTAAGAACGAGTATTGATAAGCAAAATTTGGACGTTCTTTCACAACTAACTGAAGAAACCAGTGTTGTTTTAATTTTTAAGAATCATCCGTTGCTTAAAAGAGAATCCTTAAGAGACTTAGTGATTCATCAAATAAATCGTTTATTTAACGATTTTGTGCGTAATAGATAAGGAGGACAACCAAATGTCAGAAGAAAAAAATCTTGTAATCAATGCAAACGATTCTTTAGGAGAAATCGTGATCGCTCCTGAAGTCATTGAAGTAATTATCGGAATCGCTGCTTCAAAAGTAGAGGGCGTTTATGGGATGCGCGGCACGTTTGCCAATAATGTGAATGAATTATTAGGCCGTGCAGCACACGGCAAAGGTGTATATTTACGAACAGAAGAAGAAGGCTTAAAAGTCGATATCTATTGTTACTTGAACTACGGTGTTTCTGTGCCAAAAGTTGCATTAGAAATGCAAGACCGTGTGAAACAACAAGTCTTATTTATGACAGATATTGATTTAGTTGAAGTGAATATTCATGTTGTAGCGGTAGTACCTGAAAAAATCCCTCAACCAGACTTAAATGAATTATTCCCAGAAGATGAAGATGGAGAAGAGAATGAGTAAAACAGAATTAACCCGTCACGAGATTCGTGAAAAAGCGCTCCAAGCCCTTTTTCCTTTAGATTTTAATGCTGATTTAACCAAACAAGATGCCATTGATTATGCATTGGCTTATGATAATCGGGAAATCGTCAGTGAAGATGGCGAAGACCTAGTCCCTACGTATTTAGATTTACTTGTCGGCGGTGTGTGTAGCCGCAAAGCAGAACTAGACGAAGTGATTACGAACCATTTAGGTAATAACTGGTCTATGCAACGCTTAGCAAAAATAGATATTGTTATTTTACGTTTAGCTATTTTTGAAATGCTATACGTTTCAGATGTGCCAAACATTGTGGCATTAAATGAAGCCGTTGAGTTAAGTAAAAAATACAGCGACGACCGTTCACGTAAATTTGTTAATGGTGTGTTATCAAATGTAATGAAAGAAATTGATTCAGAGGCGTAAGCTCTGAATCTTTTTTTACTATCTAACTGGTGTTAAGATACTGGGTTATATGCTAAAATAAATACTATTAAAGAAGTAAAGAAACAATAGAGGGAGCGAAGGAATGAGTACAGTAATTAACGGTCGTGAATTAGCAGATCAAATGCAAGCAGAGATTCAAAAAGATGTAGAAAAGATGACACAACAAGGCATCCAACCAGGATTAGTTGTTTTATTAGTTGGGGAAAATCCTGCCAGCCAAACGTATGTGAGAAATAAAGAACGTGCAGCAGCCAAAATTGGCATTCTGTCAAAGGTCGAAAAACTGCCAGAAACTATTTCAGAAGAAGAATTATTGGCTGAGATTGACAAATATAATCAAGATTCACGCTTTCATGGCATTCTTGTACAACTACCTTTGCCAAAACATATTGATGAAGAAAAGATTTTATTAGCGATTGATCCCAAAAAAGATGTAGATGGGTTCCATCCAATGAATTTAGGCCGTTTGTTTGTAGGTAAACCGGAAATGATTCCTTGCACGCCGTATGGAATTATGAAGATGTTTGAAGCTTATGATATTGATTTAACAGGTAAACGTGCGGTGATTATTGGTCGAAGCAATATTGTTGGCAAGCCAATGGCACAATTATTGTTAATGAAAAATGCGACCGTGACGATTGCCCATTCTAAAACTGAACATTTAGCAGAAGTTGCAAAAGAAGCGGATATCTTAGTTGTAGCAATTGGACGCGGGCATTTTGTCACCAAAGAGTTCGTGAAACCAGGTGCGGTAGTGATTGATGTGGGTATGAATCGCAATCAAGAAGGAAAACTGATTGGTGATGTAGCATTCGATGAAGTTTCTGAAATTGCAAGCTATATCACGCCGGTTCCCAAAGGTGTTGGCCCAATGACGATTACCATGTTAATGTATCAAACAGTCGAGGCAGCAAAAAAACAAAAGTAAGGTGAAAAAATGACGCAACAGTATTTAACAGTAACAGCCTTAACGAAGTATTTAAAACGTAAATTTGATGCAGACCCTTACTTAGGACGTGTCTATTTAACAGGTGAAATTTCGAACTTTCGCTTCCGAGCGAACGCGCATCAGTACTTCAGTTTAAAAGATGACCATGCGAAGATTTCTGCAATTATGTTTAAATCAGCCTTTCAAAAATTGAAGTTTCAACCAAAAGAAGGCATGAAAGTCATGGTGGTGGGGCGGATTTCGCTTTATGAAAACAGCGGCTCCTATCAAATTTATATTGAACATATGGAACCAGATGGTGTAGGTGCACTTTATCAAGCATTGGCAGAATTAAGAGAAAAACTAGGAAAAGAAGGACTTTTTGAAGGGCCTAAACAACAGTTGCCTCGTTATCCCAAACGAATCGCTGTGGTTACAAGTCCTAGTGGTGCTGTTATTCGGGATATCATTACGACAGTTAAAAGACGGTATCCGATTGCACAACTGGTCCTTTTTCCAACCTTGGTCCAAGGCGAGCAGGCGGCGGATGACATTGTGCGGAACATTCAGCGAGCCGATGCGCAAGGCGATTTTGATACGATGATCATCGGCCGTGGCGGTGGTTCAATCGAGGATTTATGGCCATTTAATGAAGAAAAAGTGGCTCGAGCCATTCATGCTGCCACCACACCGATTATTTCATCGGTTGGTCACGAAACAGATGTGACAATTGCCGATATGGTAGCAGATGTTCGCGCAGCAACGCCAACGGCAGCAGCGGAACTAGCGGTACCAGTTTTAAATGAAGAACTATTAAGAATTAGTGAACGGCGTAGTCGTTTAGAACAAAGCTTTTTATATCTCTTACAACAACGAACAGAACGTTTCCAACGACTACAAAACTCTTATGTGTTTAAGCAACCTGAGCGACTTTATGAAGGTCAAACGATTAAATTAGATCGAATGACGCAACGTCTTTTCCAAGCAATGACAACAATTCATCACCAAAAACAACGTCAAGCCCAAGGAATTATCGCTCAATTGCAACAACAGACACCAAAGGGACAATTAAGAGAAAGTCAGCAACAATTGGCATTTTTACAACGAAACTTGCAAACACAAATGACACAATTGTTCCTAAACAAACAAAAGCAATTCACGTCTGCTGTTCAACAATTAGACTTACTCAGCCCACTCAAAATTATGGGTCGAGGATATAGTTATACTACAAAAGAGGACCGTGTCGTTAAAACTGTTACCGAGTTACAGCCAGCAGATCAATTAACGATTCATTATGCTGACGGTACAGTTCAAGCAAACGTCGAAACAATAACAGCGAAAAAAGAGGAGTTTTAACATGCCAGCAAAAGAAAAAACGTTTGAAGAATCATTAAATGCCTTAGAAGAAATCGTTCAGCGCTTAGAACGAGGAGATGTTCCTTTGGAAGAAGCCTTAGCTGCCTTTCAAGAGGGCATGGCATTAAGTAAACAATGTCAAGATACATTGGAAAAAGCGGAAAAAACTTTAACGAAAATGATGACAGAAAACAATGAAGAAATTGTTTTTGAAGAGAGCGAGGAAGCGTAATGACGAATTTTAGTCAACAGCATTTACCGTTGGTTGAAAAAGTCATGGTCGATTTTATCGCAGAATATACTGAAAATGAGCGTTTGAAAGAAGCAATGCTCTACTCAATACACGCAGGTGGCAAACGATTACGCCCGCTATTAGTGCTAACAACAGTGGCCGCTTTTCAAAAAGAGATGGAAACGCAAGACTATCAAGTGGCTGCCTCTTTAGAGATGATTCATACGTATTCATTAATTCATGATGATTTACCAGCAATGGATGATGATGATTTACGTCGTGGCAAACCAACCAATCACAAAGTGTTTGGTGAAGCGACTGCCATTTTAGCTGGGGACGGCTTATTAACAGGCGCATTTCAGTTACTTTCTTTGAGCCAATTAGGCTTAAGTGAAAAAGTTTTACTGATGCAACAACTGGCAAAGGCAGCGGGGAATCAAGGCATGGTTGCCGGCCAAATGGGTGATATTGAAGGAGAAAAAGTCAGCTTGACTTTAGAAGAGTTAGCGGCTGTTCATGAAAAGAAAACCGGAGCGCTAATTGAATTCGCCTTAATTGCTGGGGGCGTATTAGCCAATCAAACAGAAGAAGTCATTGGTTTACTGACACAGTTTGCGCATCACTATGGCTTGGCTTTTCAAATTCGTGATGACTTATTAGATGCCACAAGTACAGAAGCAGATTTAGGTAAAAAAGTAGGCCGAGATGAAGCGTTGAATAAAAGTACGTATCCAGCTCTTCTAGGGATTGCTGGCGCGAAAGATGCGCTAACACATCAATTAGCAGAAGGCAGCGCTGTTTTAGAAAAAATCAAAGCAAATGTTCCCAACTTTTCAGAAGAACATTTAGCAAACTTGTTAACTCAGTTACAATTGAGATAGAAAGAAGGCACTTATGAAAAAAGAACGCGTCGATGTCTTGGCGTTTAATCAAGGACTATTTGAAACACGAGAAAAAGCCAAACGCAGCGTGATGGCTGGTTTGGTTTACAATGATAAAAATGAACGTTTAGATAAACCAGGGGAAAAAATTTCTGTGGAGACACCCTTACATACTAAGGGCCAAGTAATGCCTTATGTTTCTCGTGGGGGCTTAAAACTAGAGAAGGCACTAAATGTTTTTGCAATCAACGTTCAAGGCAAAACAATGCTAGATATTGGTTCCTCCACAGGTGGTTTTACCGATGTTGCTTTACAAAATGGGGCTCGTTTGAGTTACGCTTTAGATGTTGGCTATAACCAACTAGCATGGAAAATTCGGCAAGATGAACGCGTGGTGGTAATGGAACGTACCAATTTTCGCTATAGTAAACCCGAAGATTTCACCGAAGGGGTGCCGGATATTGCAACGATTGATGTTTCCTTTATTTCATTACGCTTAATTTTACCACCTCTTCATGATATTTTGAAAAAAGGTGGTAGTGTGGTGGCGTTAATTAAGCCACAATTCGAAGCTGGCAAAGAGTTTGTTGGGAAAAAAGGAATCGTGCGTGATCCAGAAACCCATCAAATGGTTGTGGAGGAAATTACACGCTTTGCCATGAATAACGGTTATGATGTGAAAAACTTAGATTTTTCACCAATCACTGGTGGCGAAGGAAACATTGAATTTTTGGCACATTTAGTTTCTGTTGAAGGGAAAGGATCCTATCAAGCGCCAGAATCCATTGAAGAAGTTGTCGCGCATGCGCATCAAAAATTAGCGGAATGATGAGAAAGGCAGCAAATTTTGTAGACTAAGCAATTAAATAAAAAGGGATCTGAGACAGTCATTAGAAGTATAGCTGTCTCAGGTCCTTTTTTTATTTTATAAATGAATTGGTGAGACATTTAATAATGATAAAAAGGAATTTAAATAAAAATAATCGTTGAAATAGACTTATTGGCTCTTGTTTTATTGTGAGAAAATAACATTTTTAAAACTAATATTTTTTAAATAATAATTAAAAAAACATTATCGATATTATTTAATTTAATTTTAATTTACTGATGTGTTTTTTAATGTTAAACTAAGGATAGTTCTGATCAGACAAACTATTTTAGTAAGACCAAGTAATTGAATAGAGAGGTAAAAAAATGAAAAAAATGAAGTTATTAATTTCTGGTTTTTTTGTAGCAATCGTTTTGGGTACTAGTGTTGATACATTTGCAGCCTCTAGGTTTCCTGGCGTATTATCGAGAGGAATTAATGGAATTAGTTATTGGCTAGGACCAACCGCAACATTTGGTAATACCGATACAGCGATTAGAAATTGGATGTATACTCCGTGGGGGAATCCTTTGTATATTTATAAACAAGGAAATAACTATGGGACATCAATTGATTTTTATTCAACAAAGTTAAATCCGGGAATAGGTGGGGTTACAGATTTTTTTGATGGCAGAGATAGGATGATTGCAACTGGGATGCGAGAAGCTCCGCGAATAAACTACTACTATGCTAAAATTAATTATAATACTATGTATTCACGGGCTTCATCGATGAAGAATGGGACTATTGCTAGACATGAAATTGGGCATGCGCTCGGGATTGCACATTCAAATGGCATTATGATACGTTCTGTAAGTACTAATACAAATCTTGCTGTTGATAAAGCGAATAATGATATCTTAGCAAGAATATATGGGTGGTGAAAAAATGAAAAAAAATCCCATAGTATTTTTGGTAGCGCTTTCTTTATTGGCGTGCGCTTTCTTAATGATTAATTTCGTTAAAGAGAACGAGAAGAAACAAGTTGCTGCTGAAAAAATAACAACAACTTCCACTTCATTAAAGAAAAAAGCTTTGAAAAATAGTATTGATTCTTCAGAAAGAAAATATTATTCATATCTTGATGAAATTGACCAAAGTAAAGTTATTAATCAATCCGGTGGATCGCAACGACTGTTAATGTATAATCCTGAAATCCCAAAAGATATCCAATCTTTGTCAACAAATATTGTTATTGGCAAAGTTCTTTCTTTAGATAAAGCAGACGCGCCTGCTAATGATCCTAGTAGTCCCTATAATGGAGAAATTTATCCATGGACATTTGGGAAAATCCAAGTACTAAAAAATATTCAAGGCGAATTAGCATCTACGATTGAATTTGCGCGACCAGGTGGCATTATGGAAGAAGGGCGAATGTTTTTAAATGATGCGAAAGAAAATGTTGATAAATTGAATCGTGGGCGTGCAACAAGACGAATGGCGCCAATTCAGCAAAGTCGTCAGCTTGTTGAAATACTACAGTATGAAGGAGATTTTTATTTAGCAGCTGGTGAGACCTATTTGTTTTATGTTTATTGGGATACGGAATGGAATAAGGGGTTAATAATGGGCTATCAATACGGTTCTTTACGTTTAGAAGACGAGCAGCAACCTGCTGAAGAATTAACCCAAAGGAATCGCCGAGCGATTGGCAAAACGTGGAATGTTGTCAATGAATCAACCAAAGAAACGACTAATTTAACTACCTATTTAAAAGATGAATTAGGAATTGAACTTCCAGCAGAATAGAAGTAGAGAATAACAAAAAGTCAGCGGAGCTTCCCTTGCTTTTTGTTATTCTTTTCTTTGTTTAGTCTTTTAAAATGCATAAAAATAAGCTATGATGAGGGCAAGAGTAAACTGAAAAGGAGAGCGGCGCCATGAGAAAGCAAGATAGACACCGTTTAATTACACGTTTATTGACTGAAAAAAATATTCAAAAGCAAGAAGATTTTGTCAACTACTTACAAGAAAAGGGCGTAGCTGTAACACAAGCAACAATTTCTCGCGACATTAAAGATATGAAACTGATCAAAGTTCCATCTGCAGAAGGGGGTTATCGATATAGCCTTCCATTAGAAACACAAGCTAATACGAGTGCTAAACTTGCAAAGCTTTTAAAAGATGCCTTTGTAGCTGCAGAACAAATGGAAAAATATGTCGTATTACGAACCATTCCTGGCAATGCGGCGGCGTGTGGTAGTTTAATCGAAAAGAATTACCAAGAGAAACTTTTTGCCGTCATCAACGATGATGATAGTGTCCTCATGATTGCACGAACTGAGGAAGCAGCAGAAAAACTTCATAAAGAGCTGTTAAGCTATCTATAAAGAATGAGGTGAACAAGATGTTACAAGAACTTTCCGTGAAAAATTTTGCGATTATCTCTTCGTTACAATTAGAGTTTCAAATGGGTATGACCGTTTTAACGGGAGAAACGGGTGCGGGGAAATCCATCATTATTGATGCAATGGGATTACTCACAGGCGGACGCGGCTCCAGTGACTATATTCGTCAAGGAGCAAATAAATGCACCTTAGAAGGACTTTTTTCAATGCCGAAAAGTCAAGAATTAAAGAAATTATTAGAAGAATTAGGTATTGAAACAGAAGAAGATTCTTTAGTGATTCAACGAGATATTTCCGCTTCTGGTAAAAATGTTTGCCGTGTCAACGGACGGATTGTCAACATTACTAATTTAAAAAGAATTGGGGAATATTTAGTAGATATTCATGGCCAAAACGAACATCAAGAATTGATGCAAAGTGAACGCCATATTGATATGTTAGATGAATTTGGTGGGAAAAAACTTTTAGCAGTCAAAGAAAAATATACACAGGCGTATCAAGAGTATCGCGCACTCGAAGCCAAAGTCAGAAAGCGACAAAAAAATGAAAAAGAATTTGCCCAAAGAATGGACATGCTTCATTTTCAAAGTGATGAAATTGCTAGTGCACAGTTAGTCGCTGGCGAAGAAGAACAATTGTTAGAAGAACGCAATAAACTGAACAATTTTCAAAAGATTGCTGATGCACTGACGATTAGTTATGCCGCGCTAAATGGTGAAGACGATAGTAGTTTGGATAAAATCGGAACAAGTATGAATGAACTCGCTTCGATTGAATCCCTTGATTCAGAATATAAAACATTGTCAGATACTGTTCAAAATGCTTACTACTTACTACAAGAAGCCAGTGGAGATCTTTCTAGGTTGATTGATGGCTTAGAACTAGACGAAGGCCGCTTGAATGAAGTAGAAAATCGTTTGGAATTAATCCGTCAAATGAAACGTAAATATGGCGATTCAATCGAAACGATTTTATCTTACTATGAAGAAATCACCAAAGAGTTAGCAGAGGCTGATTTTTTGGAAGGCGGTACAGGTGACTTAGAAGCGTTGCTTGCAGAGAAACAACAAGCGGCTCATCAACAAGCGTTAGCTTTACGAAAAGAACGAAAGCGCCTAGCCAAAGAGCTCGAACAACAAATTTTAACCGAATTAAAAGAACTATATTTGGAGCGAACTGAATTTGAAGTCCGCTTTACAGAACTTGAGCATTTACAAGAAAATGGCTTAGACGGAGTAGAATTTTATATTACTACTAACCCAGGGGAACCATTAAAACCGTTAGTTCGGGTGGCTTCTGGCGGAGAACTTTCGCGAGTGATGTTGGCTATGAAAACAATCTTTTCTCAAACGCAAGGGATCACTAGTATTGTTTTTGATGAAGTGGATACAGGAGTTAGTGGCCGAGTAGCACAGGCGATTGCCGATAAAATTTATCAAATTTCAGAAAATTCGCAGGTGTTGTGTATCACGCACTTGCCACAAGTGGCGGCCGTTGCCGATGAACATTATTTTATTGAAAAAGAAATCGTGGCGGGGCGGACAGAAACAAGCGTCCGAATTTTATCTGAAAAAGAGCGAGTAAACGAAATTGCGCGTATGCTCGCAGGAAGTGAAATTACGAAATTAACCATTGAACATGCACAAGAGCTGTTGGCGATGGCGAAAAAATAGCCGCTCTATTTGAGCAAGTAAAAAAAACAGCCCCTTCAATTGATAGAAGGGGCTGTTTTTTTACTTTTAATGTGTGAAAAAGTTCTCCAGTTTAAAGACTAAGAATCGCTGTTAAAACAGTTGAACCTACAATTGCGATCAGCATTAGCCAAACCACGACTTTCGTGATTTTTGAAAAGCGACTTTGTTCTTTGTCGTTCATAAATGACACGTCCTTTTTAATTTCTGCTAATAGTGTACAACCTTTTCCTGAAAACAGCAACCTAAAGTTATAAGAGATTCTTTTTCTTTAAAATTCGAATACTAATTACGCAGATTAAGGTAGTGATGGCAAAAATAATCCAAAAGGAATATTCATGCTCTGCAAAAGGGAGTTTCACATTCATGCCGTAAATTCCTCCGATGATGGTCGGAATGGTCAGGACAATTGTTAAGGATGTTAAAATTTTCATGACATTATTTAAGTTATTTGAAACGATTGCTGAAAAAGTATTACTAATGTTATCAACTAATTTTAGTTGTATTTTAGTCGTATTCAGTCCTTGTTCTAGTTCAATCAGAATATCCCTTAAAAATGGCAAATGTTTTTCTGGATGATTAAAAATTTCAGCGCTATATAAACGTTTTAATACTTTTAAATTATCCGTTAAAGCTGCTTCGAAATAAACTAGACTTTTTTGAATGTCCATAATCTGATACAATTGACTATTTTCTGTGGCTACTTGGAGCTCTCCTTCAAGTTTGTTGGTTTGTTGGATAAGTGCTTGTAAGTTTTTATTGAAGGAAAGGGCCATCTTCCATGAAAGGGCTAAAATTAAGGCCTTCTCAATAGAAAGATCTTGATGCGTGAACGCCTCTTTTTGAATCCCATGAACGATGTCGTTAGGCCCATTGCTAACAGTAATTAGTTTGTTATCGACGGTTGCGATTAAAGCAATCGGCACCGTTTCTACTTGCAGATAGCCACTAGGACTGATACTAGCTTTGGGATAACGAAATAAAAGTAACGTAGGCGTTTGTAATTTTTCGTGGCGGAAACCTTCCACTCGAGCATTTTCTTCATCATCTAAAACGCCGGTAAGATAATCTGTTGGTAAGTGGTATTGATTGACGAGACGCTCGATTTCTTCTTCTGTAGGAGATTCTACCGAAATCCAACTTAGGGCTTCATCGTCTGGTGAACAAGGTTCAAAATAGTCATTTTTCAATAATAAATAATTAATCAAAAGATTCACCCCGAATCAACATTTTTTGTTCTAAATCCATTATAATAGAAGTATGACACAATACGAGAAGAAAAGCTTATAAAAAACATTCAAAAATAAGTGGCCGCGATAGGTGAGGCCTCGTTTTGAAAATGGTTTGATAAGTAATCCGTTTTTTATATGAAAAAGCAAGCAAAAAGGGCTTTTAGCACATATATTTAAACGAAATGAAACATCTGTGTAACGTTGATGAAGTATAGTTATAGCAGGTGGAATGAAAGGATTTGTTGAGAGAATGGTGTCGTTTTCGGCAATAATGTTATTTTGGTATATTTTTCCGGTAATTGTGCTCTTTGCGTGCAATTTTCTCGTGTCCACTTTTTCCCTAACGGAACGTTGGAAAATAAAAGCACCGGATTTGGCCATTCCGTTTTTATTCATAGGGATCCATGAGTTATCCAAAGATAGTTATGATGAATCGATTATGCCGTATTTTGTGATTTCTATTTTGTTATTAGGAGTCGCTGTTGCCCTGTTTCAAGCTTATTATTATGGAGAGATTTTATATAGACGATATTTCAAGATGTTTTGGCGGTTGACGTTTTTACTAACGTTTGTGTTGTATGTGTTGCTTATCTTGCTAAATATCAGTCATTATCTACTGTAATAAAGCGTGGAGACAATAGGGGAAATACGCTGTGGGAAAATGTCCCCCACAACTCCCCACTCCGTGGGGTTTTTTTGTTATTTGTGGGGTTATTTTATAAAAAACATAGTAAAAACCTTGTTATAATAACATTTTTTGTTGGGTGATGCTTGTTACATAAAACCCTGTAAATATTACAGAAATTTTAAATAACAGTTAAAAAATAGAAGTTTTTAGATTTATAGTGGTAGAAAGTGGTGGGATGTGGTAGACTTGTTCTATCAAGTGGAAAAGCGGGTGTATTGGCTATGCTTATGGGTGAATACCAACATAATATCGATGCCAAAGGCCGCCTAATCGTTCCATCAAAGTTTCGTGAGGAACTTGGTGAAAAATTTGTGGTAACGAGAGGGATGGATGGCTGTTTATTTGGTTATCCTTTAAATGGATGGTCACAACTTGAAGCAAAACTTCAAGAAATGCCCTTAGCTAAGAAAGATGCACGTACCTTTGTACGATTCTTTTATTCCGCTGCAACAGAATGTGAGATTGATAAGCAAGGTCGTATCAATATTCCAGCGAATTTACGAACACATGCCAGTTTAGAAAAAGGCTGTGTTGTTATCGGCGTCTCTAACCGAATTGAAATTTGGAGTGACGAACGTTGGCATGCATTCTCTGATGAAGCTGAAGAAAACTTTGATGAATTAGCAGAAACAATGATTGATTTTGGATTTTAGGAATGAGGCAAATGATGACTGAAGAATTTCGCCATTACACCGTTCTTTTAAAAGAAACAGTGGATGGATTACAAGTGAAGCCGGATGGCGTATACGTAGATTGCACACTCGGTGGTGCCGGACATAGTGAATACTTACTGACACAATTGAATGAGCACGGTCATTTATATGCCTTTGATCAAGACCAAAAAGCGTTGGCACATGCTAAGACTCGTTTGCAGAAATATGTAGACAAAGGTCAAGTGACCTTCATCAAATCAAATTTTAGAAATATTAAAGAAGAATTGGCAGAACACGGGGTGTTCCATGTTGATGGGATTCTATACGATCTAGGTGTTTCTTCACCACAATTAGATGAAGCGGAACGTGGTTTTAGCTATCATCAAGACGCGCCCTTAGATATGCGCATGGATCAAGACGCACCCTTGACGGCTCGCGAAGTGGTGAATACGTATAGCTATAGTGAGTTAGTAAAAATTTTCTTTCGTTATGGGGAAGAGAAATTTTCGAAACAGATTGCTCGAGAAATTGAACGTGTTCGCGAAAAGCAACCAATTGAAACAACAGGTGAACTCGTTGAGATTATTAAGACGGCGATTCCAGCTCCAGCAAGACGCAAAGGTGGACATCCTGCAAAACGAATTTTCCAAGCAATTCGCATTGCCGTTAATGATGAATTAGGGGCAGTTGAAGAGTCGCTAGAACAAGCAATTGATTTGCTAGCGAAAAATGGCAGAATCAGTGTGATTACGTTCCATTCGTTAGAAGATCGTATCGTTAAAACAATGTTTAAAGAATACAGTACGGTACAAGATTTGCCACCAGGCATTCCAGTGGTACCAGAAGAATTTCAACCAGAATTAAAAGTAATTACTAGAAAACCAATTTTACCAAGTGACAGTGAGTTATCTGAGAATAATCGTTCACGAAGTGCGAAGTTACGCATTGCCGAAAAAATAAAATCTAGATAGAGAGAGGGGTAGACACATGGCTGAATTGAAGAAAGTAAATGATTTCCATTATGAAGCACCAGAAATGGATCAGCCAACTGTGGCAACAGAGCAAGACAGAAAAATGCAAGAGGAAACACTACCTGTCCCCACTCTATTACCCAAAAAGAAACTAAAAAATGTCTCTTTGCTAGAAAAATTAATCGGTGTTGTATTAGTTTGTGCAACGATTGGTATTGCAATTGCGACAATTCAAGTAAGAACGACAATTGTCCAAACCATGAACGATATTACAGAAACACAAGCAGTCATTAAAGAAAAGGAAGATAACGCTTTGAAATTGGAACAAGAAAGAAGCGAACTTTCTAAATCAGATCGAATCAAAGATGTCGCTAAAAAACAAGGACTAGAAAATAACGGCGACAATGTTAGGACTGTTAAATAATGAGTAAAAGACATAAATTTAAACAATTCATGAAAAAGAAAAACTTAAATCCGATGAACAATCGTAAAAAAGTAGGCATCATTTTATTCGCTACGAGTATTGGATTGTTCTTTTTATTTGCCTTTAGAACGACATACATTGTGGCAACAGGCAAAGTAGCCGGTGTATCACTAAAGGAAAAAACAGCTTCTTTATATGAAGGAAGCCAAGTGGTAAAAGCTAAGCGAGGATCAATTTTAGATCGATATGGTAATCCAATCGCAGAAGATGCTACTTCTTATTCGTTATATGTCGTATTATCAAAAAAATATACGGGACAAAATAATGAAAAGCTATATGCGGAGAAAAAAGACTTCGATGATATTGCTGAAATTTTAGCGAAATATACCAAACTAGACAAAAAAACAGCATTGAAATACTTGAATAATGGGATCCATGAAGATGGGTCAACACAATATCAAGTGGAATTTGGTACGGGTGGTCAAAACATCACCTTGGAAACACGCCAAAAAATTGAAGCAGATTTGAAAAAGAAAAAAATTTCAGGTGTTTATTTCAATGAACATCCAGCCAGATTATATCCCAATGGTCAGTTTGCTTCTCACTTTATTGGCTATACAAAAGCAGCCAATCCAGATGATGATAAAGAAGGCTTAGTAGGCGCAATGGGACTAGAACAGACCTATAATGATATTTTAAGTGGAACCGATGGCCGTGTGTATTTTGAAAAAGATATTTATGGCAATGCCTTACCAGGAACTGTGGCGGAAGAGAAAAAAGCAGTGGATGGTCAAGATATTTACACGACGCTAGATAGTCGCTTGCAAAATACCTTAGAAGATTTAATGACGCAAGTTAATGAAAAATATGAACCAGTTTCTATGACTGCCATGTTAATGGAAGCAAAAACAGGCGAAATTGTTGCCATGTCTCAACGGCCAACATTTAATCCTGAAACGAAACAAGGGTTAGACGATAATGGCACGTGGCAGAACCTATTAGTTGAAAGTCCTTATGAACCAGGCTCAACAATCAAATTATTTACAACAGCTGCTTCTATGGAACAAGGACAGTTTAATCCTAATGAATTATTCAATCGTGTTGGTGGAATTCAGGTTGGGGATGTAACTGTGAATGACCATGACTACACTCGGTTGAACGGCAAAGAATATTTGAATTATCGTCAAGCCATTTCTTGGTCTAGTAATATTGGTATGGTAAAACTAGAACAAAAAATGGGTGATGAAAAATGGATGGAGTATTTGAAAAAATTTGGTTTTGGTACGAGCACGCATTCAGGTTTAAGTGGTGAATCTGCTGGTAAATTGCCAGGAACAAACTTTGTAGATAGAGCAATGTCGGCATTTGGTCAAGCAATTACGGTTACTAATTTCCAAATGATGAAAGGTTTCTCAGCTATTGCAAATGACGGTTCAATGTTGCAACCTCATTACATCAGCAAAATTGTTGACAAAAATACAGGAAAAGAAACGATTACGGAACCACAAATCGTAGGAACCCCAATCAAAGCGCAAACAGCTCAACAGATTCGTACGTACATGATTGATACTGTTGAAGACCCGACTTACGGGATTGCGTATGATATTTATAAAGTGCCAGGCTATCATGTTGCTGCCAAAACAGGAACTGCCCAGATTTCAGATGGTAAAGGGTACGTTGATGGAGCAAGTCAAGTCTTGTCTTCTGTAGTGGAAATGGTCCCAGCGGATAATCCTGAATATGTTTTGTATATTACGCTTAGACAAGCAAAAACAGGTTCGCCTTCAGAAGCAATGGCGGCAATTGCAAACCCATTAATGAAATTAGCGTTAGACATTAAAGAGACAGATCCGGAAACAACGAAAGTAGCTTCTGATAAAGTCACAGTTGCTGATTATAAAAACATGACACCAGCGGAAGCGTTGGCCAATGCCAAAGTGAACGGGGTGGATCCTGTGATTATCGGTGATGGTGAAAAAATCAAGAAACAATCAACGCCGGCTGGTCAAACATTAATGCCTAATCAGAAATTGATTTTGATCACAAATGGAACGAACTATATGCCTGATTTAACCGGCTGGTCGAAGAGCGATGTTACCAAGTTTGGCGATCTATTAGGTTTGACTGTCGAGTTTAAAGGTGAAGGCTATGTGACGAAACAAAGTATCGCTGCTGAAACTGAAATTACGGAGAAAAAATTAACCGTGACTTTAGAAGGCACAGAATAATAACGTAGAATAATTAGGAGAGATAACATGGAGTGGACACAGATTTTTATTCCCATAGTGGTGAGTTTTGCCATTACAGTGAGCGTAATGCCACTATTCATTGGCTATTTTCAAATGAAAAAACAAGGGCAGGTTACTCGTGAAGATGGCCCGACTTGGCATAGCGTGAAAACAGGTACCCCTACAATGGGGGGAGTCGTTTTCCTTGTAGCCAGCTTGATTACTTCATTAGCAATGGGGTTGTTTTTCCACCAATTTACGCCGTCTCTACTAATTATTCTATTTATTTTAGTATTATACGGTTTGCTAGGTTATTTAGATGATTTCATTAAAGTCTTTAAAAAACGGAACATGGGCTTGAATTCTCGTCAAAAATTAATTGGTCAAATTTTTGGTGGGTTGGTTTTCTACTTTGTTTATCGAAGTGAAGGCTTTTCAGACACCTTAGATTTGTTTGGAGTAGCAGAAGTTCCGTTAGGTATTTTTTATGGCGTGTTTATTATTTTTTGGTTAGTCGGTTTTTCTAATGCCGTGAATTTGACAGATGGGATTGATGGTTTAGTTGCTGGTTTAGGAACAATTTCATTTGGTACTTATGCAATTATTGCCTGGAAACAACAACAATTTGATGTTGTGATTATCTGCCTAAGTGTGATTGGTGGGCTGATTGGCTTTTTCCCTTATAATAGAAAACCAGCAAAAATTTTCATGGGTGATGTTGGTTCATTAGCATTAGGTGGATTGTTAGCAGCAATTTCAATTATTTTGCATCAAGAATGGACGCTACTTTTAATTGGACTTGTCTACGTTTGTGAAACAGCAAGTGTTATTTTACAAGTTGCTTCATTTAAATTATTTGGTCGACGGATTTTTAAAATGTCACCAATTCATCACCATTTTGAAATGTGTGGTTGGTCTGAATGGAAAATTGATTTTGTCTTTTGGTCTGTCGGTTTAATCTGTTCAGGAATCACATTATGGATTCTTTTCTAATCTATCAAAGGGGAAATTGACAATGAAAAAAATAACAACCTATCAAAACAAAAAAGTGTTGGTTTTAGGACTAGCTAAAAGTGGTGTCAGCGCAGCGAAACTCTTACATGAGTTAGGTGCGCTCGTTACCGTTAATGACGCAAAACAATTTGATCAAAACCCTGACGCCCAAGATTTATTAACCTTGGGTATTCGTGTTGTTACAGGGGGGCATCCAATTGAATTGTTGGATGAAGAATTTGAACTAATCGTTAAAAATCCTGGTATTCCTTATACAAATCCACTTGTGGCAGAAGCACTAACTCGGAAAATTCCTATCATAACTGAGGTGGAATTAGCAGGTCAAATTGCCGAATGTCCAATTGTCGGCATTACGGGCACCAATGGCAAAACAACCACGACCACGATGATTGGTTTACTGCTAAACGCTGACAGAACGGCTGGTGAGGCACGTTTGGCGGGAAATATTGGTTTTCCAGCGAGTACGGTGGCTCAAGAAGCAACGGCCAAGGATGATCTTGTGATGGAACTTTCTAGTTTTCAGTTAATGGGAATTGAGACGTTTCACCCACAAATTGCAGTAATTACAAATATTTTTGAAGCACACTTGGATTATCATGGTTCGCGGAAAGAATATGTTGCTGCAAAATGGGCCATTCAAAAAAACATGACCGTAGAGGACACCTTGATTTTAAATTGGAATCAAGTAGAGCTTCAAACGTTAGCCAAAACCACAGCTGCCAACGTATTGCCTTTTTCAACGAAAGAAGCAGTAGAAGGGGCTTATCTTTTAGATGGGAAATTATATTTTAATGAAGAATATATTATGCCCGCCGATGAGCTAGGGATTCCTGGTAGTCACAATATTGAAAATGCACTCGCAGCGATTTGTGTAGCTAAATTAAAAAATGTATCGAATGTTCAGATTAGACAAACTTTGAAAAACTTTTCGGGCGTTCCCCATCGAACGCAATTTGTTGGCGAAGTTCAGCAAAGACGTTTTTATAACGATTCAAAAGCAACCAATATTTTAGCTACAGAGATGGCGTTAAGTGGGTTTGACAACCAAAAGCTACTTTTACTTGCGGGTGGCTTGGACCGCGGTAACTCATTTGATGAATTGGTTCCTGCTCTGCTGGGACTCAAAGCAATTGTTTTATTTGGAGAAACCAAAGAAAAATTGGCGGAAGCTGCTAAAAAAGCGAACATTGAAACAATTTTATTTGCTGAAAATGTTCAAACGGCGGTTACCATTGCCTTTGATTATTCGGAAAAAGATGATACTATTTTACTATCACCTGCTTGCGCAAGTTGGGACCAATACCCGAATTTTGAAGTACGCGGGGAAGCCTTTATGCAAGCTGTTCAACAATTAAAAGAAAGTGAAATGTGAGAAAATGAAGATACTAGTAACTGGTGGTGGCACAGGTGGGCATATCTATCCTGCGTTATCCTTCGTCGAACACGTCAAAAAAGAAGCACCTGCAACAGAATTCTTGTATGTGGGAACAGAAAATGGTCTAGAAAGTCAAATTGTGCCAAAGGCGAAAATTCCATTTAAAACGATTAAAATTCAAGGATTCAAGCGTTCGCTAAGTCCTCAAAATTTTAAAACAATTTATTTATTTTTAACAAGCATTAATAAAGCAAAAAAAATTATTCGTGAATTTCAACCAGATGTGGTCATTGGTACAGGCGGTTATGTTTCTGGTGCAGTAGTTTATGCGGCCCACCAATTGAAAATACCGACAATTATTCATGAACAAAATAGTATCCCCGGAATGACAAATAAATTTTTAAGTCGTTATGTGGATAAAATTGCGATTTGTTTTTCAGATGTCGCTAGTTTTTTCCCGAAAGAAAAAACAATTTTAACAGGGAACCCGCGGGGACAAGAAGTCGTAACGGTGGAAAAGTCAGCTATTTTATCAGAGTTTGGCTTGGATCCAGCAAAGAAAACGGTGGTTTTATTTGGCGGAAGTCGTGGCGCCTTGAAAATCAATCAAGCGTTTGAACAGGCCTTTCCTTTGTTTGAAGAGAGAGAGTATCAAGTTTTATACGCTTCAGGAGAAAGATATTATCAGGAACTTCAAGAAAGTCTAAAGCTTTCTGAAAAGAAATTGACAAACATAAGTGTGCAACCGTATATTGATAAAATGGTTGAAGTGATGGCTAATACCGATTTAATGGTGGGACGTGCAGGAGCAACCTCAATTGCGGAGTTCACCGCATTAGGATTACCAGCAATTTTAATTCCGAGTCCTTACGTCACGAATGATCATCAAACGAAAAACGCGCAAAGCTTAGTAAAAGTTGGTGCTGTTGAAATGATTCCAGATGCAGAATTGACCGGCGCTCGTTTAGTTGCGGCAATAGATGATATTTTATTAAACAATGAAAAAAGACAACAGATGGCAACGGCGTCCAAAGGGGAAGGCATCCCAGATGCAAGTGATCGTTTGTATCAAGTTGTGAAAACGTTAGTCTGAGATAGGAGGTGTGGAAGATTAGTAACGAGAACGATATATTCAAAAAAAGAAAACCATTACCTCCAAAAAAATCGGAAGAGTCTCAACCTGAACTGACACCTTGGCAAAAACAAAACCAAGAATATTTGAAGAAGCAAGCGGAAGAAGCTGCTTCAAAAGGTGAAAACGAACAAGCAGAAGTCACCATCACTTTACAAGAACAAAGTCAAGAAGAGCCTCAACAACATCTTCCACAAGAAACAGTGGAAGAAGAGGAGCATTTTGCAGATCGTTTACCGAACGTTAAGAAAACACGGAACAAGCGCTTATATAGGCGTTTAGCCTTTATTTTAACTTGTTTAGGGACAGCCATTTTAGTGGCATTGTATTTTGTTTCGCCTCTTAGTCGATTGAGTGAAGTAACAGTTTCAGGTAACAAAAGTGTGGAGAGCCAAGCGATTATTCAGCAGTCAAAACTTGAAACGGGCAGTGGCTTATGGGAGCAGTATTCAAATAGAAATTATTTTTCTGCAAATATTCAGAAAAAGTTTCCAATTATAAAAAAGGCGAACATTAAGTTAAATGGTATTAATTCATTTAAAATTGATATTCAAGAGTATCAAATTGTCGCTCTTGCTGCGACTAAAGGCGGCTATCATCCGATTTTAGAGAATGGTAAAACTTTGGCGGAAACCACCAAGGCTGCTGAAAGTGGCAAACCAATTTTTGAGAATTTCAAAGAGGATAAATTAATCCCTGAATTAATGGTCTCTTACAACAAATTACCTCAAGAAATTAAACAAGGAATTTCAGAAATTAAATATGCACCATCAAAAACCAATAAAGACTTGATTAATGTCTATATGAATGATGGAAATCGAGTGATTGTTAATATTTCTGATTTAAGTGAAAAAATGGCTTATTATTCACAAGTAGCCGAGCAAATGGACAAACCTGGAATCGTTGATATGGAAGTCGGCATTTTTTCTTATCCGTATGAAAAAGAAAGTGAAGAAACGGGCAGTGAAGTTTCCGAAGATTCAGCGGTTGAAAATCAAGAAGTTGTGGACCCAAATGCAGGCGTAGCAACGGATGAAGCGAATAACGGTACGCCGACAAATGGAGAAAATCAAGAAGTGCAACAAGCAGAATAAGTTTTTTACAAAAATGTTTCAAAAATTAACGAACAAATTCGTATAATCTGCTTTCTAAAACCCCCATTTTTATGGTAAAATTGGAAGAAGTGAATAATACTAAAAAAGAGATAGTTAAACGGACGCCTTTGTCCGCTTAGATATTGGAATTAATAGGAGGAGGAATTCCGTTCATGGCAAAAACAGGAATGTATGTAGGCCTCGATATTGGTACAACTTCTGTCAAAGTAGTTGTCGCTGAATATATTGAAGGTCAAATGAACATCATCGGCGTTGGAAATGCAAAATCAGACGGTTTGAATCGAGGGATTGTCGTCGATATTGATCAAACAGTTCAAGCAATCCAACGGGCCGTTCGACAAGCCGAAGAAAAAGCCGGCATTCAAATTAAAAGCGTAAATGTTGGATTACCAGCGAATTTATTAGAAGTAGAAAGCTGTCAAGGAATGATAGCTGTTAGCAGTGAATCAAAAGAAATTACAGATGAGGATGTGAGCAACGTCGCATCTGCAGCTTTGGTTCGTTCAACTCCTCCTGAACGTCAAATTGTTGCAATCTTACCGCAAGACTTTACCGTCGACGGCTTTGAAGGCATCAAAGACCCACGTGGAATGCTTGGCGTTCGCATGGAGATGTTTGGCGTTGTCTATACTGGACCAAAAACAATCATCCATAACATCCGTAAATGTGTTGAAAAAGCTGGCTTAGGAATTAACGAATTAGTGATTACACCGCTTGCTTTAACGGAAACAATTTTAACAGATGGCGAAAAAGACTTTGGAACAATTGTCATTGATATGGGTGGCGGTCAAACAACGACATCTGTTATCCACGACAAACAATTGAAATTTACTCATGTTAACCAAGAAGGCGGCGAGTTCATCACGAAAGATATCTCAATCGTATTGAATACTTCTTTTAACAACGCCGAAGCCTTAAAAATTAATTATGGGGATGCTTATCCAGAAAGAACTTCAGCAAACGAAGAGTTTCCTGTTGATGTTATCGGTAAGTCAGAGCCTGTAAGAGTGGACGAACGTTACCTTTCAGAAATTATTGAAGCGCGTGTGGAACAAATTTTGAGAAAATCAAAAGAAGTTCTGGATGAAATTGATGCGTTTGAATTACCTGGAGGCGTTGTATTAACTGGTGGCGCCGCTAGTATGCCAGGTATTGTCGATTTGGCGCAAGAAATTTTTGAAGCCAACGTAAAACTATACGTACCAAATCACATGGGCTTACGTAACCCAGTCTTTGCTAATGTCATTAGCATTGTGGAATATTCAGCGCAACTAAACGATATTTATCACATTGCCAAATATGCAATCCCTGGTGAAAAATCGAAACCAGCACAATCAGTCGCTGTCCAACAAGAAGTTCGCTATGACACATATGCTGAACAGCCTCAAGAAGAATACGAAGAATTCAACGAACGTGAGTCTGGTGAAAAAGTGACAGGCAAAATCAAAGACTTCTTCTCGAACATTTTCGACTAATCACACAAACAGGAGGATACGATATCATGGAATTTTCATTAGACAATAACATTAACAACGGTGCAGTCATTAAAGTTATCGGTGTAGGTGGCGGCGGCGGAAACGCTGTAAACCGTATGATCGAAGAAAACGTTAAAGGCGTGGAATTTATCACAGCCAATACAGACGTTCAAGCATTAAAACATTCAAAAGCAGAAACAGTGATTCAATTAGGCCCTAAATACACTCGTGGTTTAGGTGCCGGTTCACAACCTGAAGTTGGCCAAAAAGCTGCAGAAGAAAGTGAACAAGTGATTTCAGAATCATTACAAGGCGCGGATATGATTTTCATTACTGCTGGTATGGGTGGCGGAACTGGTACAGGTGCTGCGCCAGTAGTTGCAAAAATCGCTAAAGAATTAGGCGCTTTAACAGTTGGTGTAGTAACTCGTCCATTTAGTTTTGAAGGTCCAAAACGTGGTCGTTTTGCCGCTGAAGGAATTGCCTTATTAAAAGAAAACGTTGATACACTATTAATTATCTCAAACAACCGCTTATTAGAAGTCGTTGACAAGAAAACGCCAATGCTTGAAGCATTTAGAGAAGCTGATAATGTATTACGTCAAGGTGTTCAAGGGATTTCAGATTTAATCACTGCACCAGGTTACGTAAACTTAGACTTTGCTGACGTGAAAACAGTGATGGAAAACCAAGGAACAGCTTTAATGGGAATTGGTGTAGCGAGCGGCGAAGAACGCGTAATTGAAGCAACGAAAAAAGCTATTTCTTCACCATTGTTAGAAACATCAATCGATGGTGCGGAACAAGTCTTATTAAACATTACTGGTGGCTTAGACATGACCTTGTTTGAAGCACAAGATGCTTCAGATATCGTTACAAATGCTGCTTCAGGTGATGTGAACATCATCCTAGGTACATCAATCAATGAAGATTTAGGCGACGAAATTCGTGTAACAGTAATCGCTACAGGTATTGATGAATCAAAAAAGGATAGAAAACCGCACCGTCAAACAAGACAAGCGGTTCAACCAATGCAACAAACAACTCAATCTGTGGAAATGGATCAACCAAAATCACAAGAAGAAGCAAGTGCTTTTGGCGATTGGGATATTCGCAGAGAACAAAATACACGTCCAAAAGTTGATGAATCTTCATTAGAACAAGTAGACAAAAAAGAATTTGACACATTCCACCGTGAAGAACCAAATCACAATGATGACGAATTAAGTACGCCACCATTTTTCCGCAGAAAACGATAAGGAGCATCGATTAGAAATGATAGCTGAAAACTTAACAAATATTAATAATCAACTTCAGCTAGCATGCAAAAGCTCACAGCGCTCTGTTGCTGATGTGACAATGATTGGCGTCACTAAATCAGTAGGAATTGAGGAAGCAGCAGAGCTTGTTCAGCTTGGTGTCCAGAATTTAGCTGAAAACCGAGTAGATAAGTTACTAGAAAAGAAAGCTGGATTGGAAAAATTTAATGATATTCAGTGGCATTTAATTGGTAATTTACAACGTAGGAAGGTAAAATTAATTATTAATGAGATAGATTATTTTCATGCATTAGATAGTCTGAGTCTAGCCAAAGAAATTCAAAAAAGAGCAACGAAAGTTATTCGTTGTTTTGTTGAAGTGAATATAACTGGGGAAGAAAGCAAGCACGGCTTTCGTAAAGAAGACGTCTTACCTTTCATTCAAGAACTTGCTGATTTGGACAAAATTCAAATCGTCGGTCTAATGACTATGGCACCTTTTGGGGCAAGTGAAGAAGTATTACATGCAACATTTAGAGAATTAAAAGAGCTGCAAATGACCGTAAATGAGAAACATTTATCTTTTGCTCCTTGTACAGAACTTAGCATGGGAATGAGTAACGATTTCCCAATCGCAGTTGAAGAAGGTGCAACTTTTATACGAATCGGAACAGCGTTATTCAGAGATGCGTAAAGGAGAGGAATTTATGTCAATTTTTAACAAGGATGCGTTATCGAGCTTTTTTGGCTTATCTGGCGAAGAAGATGATTATTATGATAACTACGAAGAATATGAAGAGCGCAAAGCAGTTAATGAACCACCGCGTCGTGCAGCTCGGCCTAAACCACAACGCCCTGTTCAACAACAGGAAAGTTACAGTCAGCCAGCTTATACACAACAAAGTGAGCCTGTAGTTGAAAAGCCTTCTGCACGCTATCGTTCTGCTGAAGCGCATCAAGAAAGAGACACACAACAAGCTGCTTACACAGAGAAAAAAGTGGTTTCTATGCGTAGTTCTAATCAATCAGCGACTACGAATACAAGACGAGCACAAGAAAGCACCGCCAATGCAAAAACACATAAAATTACTATTATTGAACCACGTGTGTATTCAGAAGCAATGAGCATTGCGAAACATTTATTTGCTGAAGAAGCTGTGCTAGTTAATTTTACATTAGTAGAAGAAGACCAAGCACGACGCATCGTTGATTTCTTAACTGGTACTGTGTATGCTTTAGACGGAGATATTCAGCGCGTTGGCAATGAAATCTTCTTATGCACACCAGCGAATATGGAAATTGATAGTGCGACAGCACAATCTTTAGCCAACAAACAATTCTTTGATTTCTAAGCCTTAGGGAGGTGTTATTATCGCAACACTGATTACTCTATTATACAAAGGCGTTCAAATCTATTCAGGATTACTAGTGATTTACGCGCTACTTTCATGGTTTCCAGGAGCATATGATTCTGCTTTCGGGCGTTTGCTCTCTAGAATTTGTGAACCATACTTAAGTTTGTTTGACCGTTTGAATTTAAGGATTGGAATGGTTGGATTTAACGTAATGGTAGGGATTATTGTCCTTAACCTAGCAGCGGGTGGCTTAGCAGTCATTTTACGAGCTATTGTTTATTAATAACTTTTAGAAAGGATGATTTATCTATGAACGCAAATGTGTATCAACATTTCCGCAAAGATGAACATCCTTTTATTGACACTGTCGGGGATTGGCTAGAGCAAGTGGAGATGCAATACGCGCCTTATTTGACAGACTTTCTTGATCCTAGACAGGCGTATATTTTGGAAACGTTGATTCGACAAAACAGTGATTTATCGTTTACTTTTTATGGTGGTTATGAGCAAGCAGAACGAAAACGCTGCTTGATTTATCCAGCGTATTACATACCAGAAGAGACAGATTTTGGTGTTGTATTATTTGAAATTATTTATCCATCTAAATTTGCGACATTATCTCATGGGAAAATTTTAGGCACCTTGATGAATGTTGGGGTTCGTAGGGAAGCCTTTGGAGATATTATTTCCGATGGTGATAAGTGGCAGGTTTTTATAGCACAAGAAGTAGCTGGCTTCGTTGTTAACCAAGTCGACAAAATTGGTAAAATTACTGTTCGCTTAGAAGAACGGGATTATACACAAATTTTGATACCGAAGGATGGTTGGCAAGAAGAGCGAACGACTATGAGCTCTTTGCGGCTGGATAGTGTGATTTCCGCCGTATTTAATATTTCAAGGCAGCGATCAAAACAATTGATCGAATCTGGTAAAGTAAAAGTCAATTGGACAGAAACGACACGACCAGATTTTGCTTTAGACTTATTAGATATTGTTTCGATACGGGGATTTGGGCGCCTTCAGATTCAAGAATTAGAAGGAAAAACAAAGAAAGAAAAATTTCGTGTCCTCTTAGGGGTATTGAGAAAATAATCTCGAACTTTTGTTTAAGAAAACCATTTTGGCTGTTCATTCAGACGAAGTTGTGTATAATAAAAAAAGTAAGATATTTGCTATTTCAGGATTAGTATGAGAATGTGTTCATAAGGGGTTTTACAAAAATAATCCAAAGAGGTGAAGGAATATGGCATTAACTCCATTAGATATTCAAAACAAAGACTTCTCAACAAAAATGAGAGGCTATAACCAAGACGATGTAGATGACTTTTTAGATCAAGTCACACGTGATTATGAAGATGCATTACAAAAAAATCGTGAACTTGAGAAATCATTAAAACACGCAGAAGAAAAATTACAATACTTCAATGAATTGAAAGATGCATTGAACCAATCAATTATTGTTGCACAAGATACCGCTGATAAAGTGAAATCAAGTGCCAACAAAGAATCAGAAATGATTATCACTTCGGCAGATAACCAAGCCAAAGAAACCTTGGTAGAAGCTGAACGTAAATCAAATGCAATGATTGCAGATGCTGAAGCGAAATCAACACAAATCTTAGCAGAAGCAATTGAACGTGCTCGCCAATTAGCTGGGGAAACAGAAGACTTGAAGAAGAAAACACGTGTCTTCCATCAACGCTTAAGCTTAATGCTTGAAACTCAATTAGAGCAAGTGAAGAGTGAAGAGTGGGAAGAGATTTTAAAGCCTTTTTCTAGTTATGTCGGAGACAAACATACAGCAGTTAAGGAAATTCTTGATGAACAAGACCTTGACAACGAAAATGAAACTGTTGTAAACTCTGAAGAGAACACAGATGCTGTAGTAGAAAAAAAGCCTGTAATTGAAGTCACTGAAGAAACAATTGAAGAAGAATCAAAATAGATAGAACAGAACGTTTAATGTTTATTCTTAGCAGCGAGTCAATGATAGTGAAAGTTTGACAGACACTGGCATTAAACAGATCCTCTATCCTAGATGCAGTTCTGAACACTTGAGTAGGAACTGCCGGATAATTACCGTTATCAATTTCAGAGAAAGTAGGGGCAACTCTACTTTGAATTTGGGTGGTAACACGAGTACTTCGTCCCTTGGGATGGAGTACTCTTTTTTTATCTACTTTTATCAGCTATCGTTCATCTTTAGTATGAACTAACACAATTAAATCGATAAAATGAAAGCGAGGCAAATGCATATGAAAATGAAAGAAACATTGCAATTAGGAAAAACAGCTTTTCCAATGCGTGGGAACTTGCCAAACCGTGAAGCAGAATGGCAAAAAGACTGGGAAGAAAAAGGCTTATATGAACAACGTCAAAAATTAAACGAAGGAAAACCAACCTTTGTTTTACATGATGGCCCTCCGTATGCAAACGGAAATATTCATTTAGGACATTCTTTGAATAAAATCAGTAAAGATATTATTATTCGTTCAAAATCAATGTCTGGTTTCCGTTCTCCTTATGTGCCTGGTTGGGATACTCATGGTTTACCAATTGAGCAAGTGTTAACCAATAAAGGGGTTAAACGTAAAGAAATGACTGTCGCTGAGTATCGCGAAAAATGTAAAGAGTATGCCTTATCACAAGTCGATAAACAACGTAACGATTTTAAACGTTTAGGTGTGTCAGGCGATTGGGAACATCCATATATTACGTTAGATCCAGAGTATGAAGCAGCAGAAATTCGTGTTTTTGGTAAGATGGCAGAAAAAGGCTATATTTATAAAGGTTTAAAACCAATTTATTGGTCTCCTTCAAGTGAATCTTCTTTAGCAGAAGCAGAAATTGAATACAAAGATGTAAAATCACCTTCTATTTACGTAGCTTTTAATGTGGCCGATGGTAAAGGTCTTTTAGATAACGAGACAGCCTTCGTCATCTGGACGACAACCCCTTGGACATTACCAGCCAACTTAGGTATTTCAGTTAATCCTGATTTTACGTATGTTGAAGTGAAGGCAGACGGTCGTAAATTTGTAATTGCTAAAGATTTATTAACAACAGTTAAAGAAGCGATTGGTTGGGAAGAAGTAGAAGTCTTGCGAGAATTTTCTGGTGAAAAATTAGATCGTATGACAGCTCAACATCCATTCTATGATCGAACATCACTTGTTATGCTAGGCGACCACGTGACGCTAGATGCCGGGACTGGCTTAGTTCATACCGCACCAGGACATGGTGAAGATGACTATATCGTTAGCCGTAAATATGATTTACCTGTTATTTCTCCTGTTGACAGCCGTGGGGTCTTTACAGATGAAGCACCTGGTTTTGAAGGAATTTTCTATGACAAAGCGAATCCAATGATTACTGAGTTATTAGAAGAAAAAGGCGCGTTATTAAAATTAGATTTCTTTACGCATAGTTATCCACATGATTGGCGTACCAAAAAACCAGTTATCTACCGTGCAACGCCACAATGGTTTGCTTCAATCTCTAAATTCCGTCAAGATATTTTAGATGAAGTTGAGAAAGTTGACTGGCTAATTCCTTGGGGAAAAACACGTTTATATAATATGATTCGTGACCGTGGTGATTGGGTAATCTCTCGCCAAAGAGCGTGGGGTGTACCATTACCGATCTTCTATGCTGAAAACGGGGAAGCCATCATTACGCCAGAAACAATTGAACATGTAGCGAATTTATTTGCAGAACATGGATCAAATATCTGGTTTATGCGTGAAGCAAAAGAGTTACTACCAGCAGGCTTTACACATCCAGGTTCACCAAATGGCGAGTTTACCAAAGAAACAGATATCATGGACGTTTGGTTTGACTCGGGTTCTTCACATGAAGGGGTTTTACGAGAAAGAGAAGAGTTAACTTTCCCAGCAGATATGTATTTAGAAGGTTCTGACCAATATCGTGGTTGGTTTAACTCAAGTATTACAACAAGTGTCGCTATCAATGGAGTAGCGCCTTATAAATCAATTATTTCTCAAGGGATGGTTCTCGATGGCGAAGGCCGTAAGATGAGTAAATCGTTAGGCAATACTATCTTACCTGAAAAAGTTATCAATCAAATGGGGGCAGATATCTTACGCTTGTGGGTAAGTAGTGTTGACGCGGAAGCCGATGTGCGTGTCTCAATGGATATCTTAAACCAAGTATCTGAAGTGTACCGGAAAATCCGTAATACTATGCGTTTCTTGTTAGCGAATACGAGTGATTTCAATCCAGCTGAGCATACTGTAGCTTATGCTGATTTACGTTCTGTAGATAAATACATGACGGTTCGTTTAAATCAAGTCATTCAAGAAATCCGTGAAAATGGTTATGAAAAATATAATTTCATGCATATTTATCGGACAGTTATGAACTTCTTAACTGTGGATCTATCTTCTTTCTATTTAGACTTTGCGAAAGATGTCGTTTATATTGAAGCTGAAAACGATTATCAACGTCGTTGTATGCAGACTGTTTTCTATCAAACATTGGTTTCATTAACAAAACTATTGACACCAATTATTCCACATACAGCGGAAGAAATTTGGAGTTTCTTACAAGAAGAAGAAGAGTATGTGCAATTAGCTGAATTCCCAGGTTACGAAACGTTTACTAATGAAGAAGAATTGATGGATACATGGGCAGCCTTTATGGATTTCCGTGACAATGTCTTAAAAGCGTTGGAAGAAGCTCGTCATTCTAAATTAATCGGTAAATCGTTAGAAGCCAAAGTGACCGTTTATCCAAATGAACAAATTCGTCAATTAATGACAGCTGTTGATGCAGATATTGCTCAATTACTAATTGTTTCCGACTTTGAAGTATCAAAAGAAGTAGCACCTAGTGAAGCTGTTCAATTTGAAGACATGGCTATTTTAGTTGAAAAAGCAGAAGGCGAAACGTGTGACCGTTGTCGTTCCGTTCGTCAAGATGTCGGCTCAGATGAAAAATTACCAACACTTTGTGGCCGTTGTGCACACATTGTTGAAGAAAATTATCCAGAAGCGGTTGCTGAAGGATTCGAATAAACAAGAAAAAAGATCCGCTAGTCGTTAACTAGCGGATCTTTTTTGGCTTATTTATTGATCAAGTTGACCGCGGTCACGGTACCAGTTATCTGGTTGCCATTCCCAAGTAAAGCCATCTTTTTCTAATAAGTCGAAGGCAGCTTGCGGGCCCATTGTGCCAGCGGCATAATTAGGGAAAGAAACGTCTGTTTTATCCCAAGCATGTCGAATAATGTCAACAATGCGCCAAGATTGGGCAACTTCGTCCCAATGAGAGAAGTTTGTACTATCGCCATTTAGGCAGTCTAATAGAAGTTTTTCATATGCTTCTGGACTATTTTCAGTCATTTCAGCACTTTGACGGAAATCAAGTTTCACTGGAGTTGTATTGAACCCTTGACCGATTTCTTTTCCATTTAAGGTTAATGAAAATCCTTCAGTTGGTTGGATATAGATAGTTAAAACATTCGGTGGTAAATCGGTTTTATCGCATTCTTCACACGTATCATCTTTGAAGACATTAATAGGTACTTGTTTAAAGACGATGTTAATACGTGTGCCTTTTTCAGTTAATCGTTTACCTGTGCGAACATAGAAAGGGACGCCAGACCAACGGAAATTATCAATTAAAAATTTACCAGCAACAAAAGTTTCAGTGGATGAAGTTTCTGCCACATTCGGTTCATCACGATAGGCTGCAAATGTTTGATCAGCTAGCTGACCTTCGCCGTATTGTCCACGCACGAAATTTTGAAGGGCTTCTTCTTCAGAATAAAGGCGGATGGCACGTAAAGCTTTTACTTTTTCAGTCCGAATTTCTTTTTCAGAAAAGGCAACAGGAGGCTCCATAGAAAGCAATGCAACGACTTGTAAAATATGATTTTGAACCATATCTTTTAGTGCGCCACTGTGGTCATAATAGCCGCCACGATCCTCGACACCTAAGCTTTCAGCGAAGGTGATTTGGACATTATCAATGTAACGATTGTTCCATTGTGATTCAAAAATATTATTGGCAAAACGAATGGCTGAAATATTTTGGATCATTTCTTTGCCTAAGTAATGGTCAATTCGGAAAATATCTTGTTCAGGAAATGCAGCACGAATTTCTTCATTTAATTCGTAGGCAGATTCATAATCAGAACCAAATGGCTTTTCGATAATTAGACGATCAAAGCCTTCTTCCGAAATAATATGTTGTGATTTCAAGTGATTAACAATGGTTCCAAAGAATTGAGGGGCCATAGCTAAATAGTAAACGTGATTGCCTTCTAAGTGGTATTGTTCATTTAGGCGATCAGATAATTCTTTTAAGGTATTATAATGTTCCGTATCATTCACATTATGTGATTGGTAATAGAAATGACTAGAAAATTCAGTTGCCTCTTTGGCCGTGGGATTTAAGTCTTGAATGGTTTCACGGACGATTTCACGATAGTATTCGTCTGTCCATTCCCGACGTGCGGTACCAATCACCGCAAAACGCTCAGCTAATAATCCTTTTTTATATAAGCGGAACAGGGAAGGATACAATTTACGTTTGGCAAGATCACCTGTCCCCCCGAAAATAGTAAATAATGCTACTTTTTCATTCATTAGTTTTCCTCACTTTCTCTAATCAACGGCTCAACAAAAATTGTGTTTGCTGCTTTAAAGCTGACGGATAATTCTTTGTTTTCATTATAAATGGTGATCGGTCCCTCATATGCAGCAATTTCTTTAATCGTATATTCTTCTTGAATATTTAAATCAATGGAAACTAAATAATCCAGTAATTCTTTTTCGTCTAAGACACGTGCAATCCGAATTTTTGTGCCAACAGGGTAGTCTGTTAATGTTTGGCGTTTCTCCTCATGAATGGGTTGATTATCTTCGGGAATAACACCACCGTGTGGACAAAATTCTGGATGATTTAAATAATCCGCTAAACGGTTCACAAGCGTCTGTGAAGTAACATGTTCTAAAACTTCTGCCTCTTCGTGCACATCATTCCAAGTGTAATTTAAGTGCTCTACTAAAAAGACTTCCCAGATTCGGTGTTTGCGAATTAACGTACTCGCTTTTTTTAAGCCTTTTTCAGTTAATTGTACCCCTTGATAAGGAGAATGCTCAACCAAATCTTCTTTTACTAACTTTGAAATCATCTCACTAACCGAAGCTGCCGAAACATCGAGTCCAGAAACAATTTGTTTATTATTCACTTTAACTTCGTCGCCACCTAATTCAAAAATTAATTTTAAATAGTCTTCGCGATTTGGTGTCATAGGGGCTCATCCTTTCAAAAAAACATCATCCTAAGTTTATCAGAAAAAGGCGCATTTGACTATTTAATAATATTCAAGTTGTAAGAAAACTTTCTGAATGCTTTTGCAAGGGATGTAAAAAAATAAATCACCCACTGCACATACTTCATTTTATGTGTCGTGGGTGATTTATTAATTGTAAATGGCCCGTTCTAGTGTGTAGGTTTCGTCGTCGGCTTCATCGTAAAGCGTCGCAGGGACACCATTTTCACATTGAATGATTAAATGGTAACCTAACTTGTCTAAGATAACTAAGCGTTTAGGGGTTAATTCAACAAGCAAGGCATGCGTTTGTTTGCCATCAATGAAAACATTGAAAGATGAGGTGATTTCTAAGGTGTGTTGCGTAGCTTTCTTCACGTCTACAAACCACCAATGCCCAGTATAATTGTGTTGAAGCTCCTGTGGGGAAGGGAGCTGTTTATTTTTTTTCCAGAGGATAGAGCCTGCTAATCCAGTAAGTAAAGATGCGCCAACCAAGAAAGTCCAATGTTTTTTCAAAGAAATTCCTCCTAACCTTCATTTTCATTTATTCGTCTTCGTTACCTTTATTATATAGAACTTGTCTAAAATATTCGACTAAATCGCTAAGAATTGACAAATATTTAATGATTGACACAAGATAGTAAAATTGTTGGTTTTGGTCTATACTTTTCCTTGTTTTTTTATGGTATAGTGTGTAAGAAAGGAAGTCTGTGTATGAAGTACCCGAATGTCCAACTTGCTTATTTTATCGAACGACCCAATCGGTTTATTGCACACTGTCGTTTAATGGAAACGAATGAAGAAGTAATCACACATGTCAAAAATACTGGCAGAGGGAAAGAAGTTTTTTTACCAGGTGCTGTTGTGGCGCTTAGTTATCAACCATCGCCTAAAAGAAAAACAGATTACGATTTGATTGCAGTAAAAAAAGGTTCTTTTTGGATTAATATTGATAGCCAAGTACCGAATACATTAGTCAATGAAGCGTTAAAAAATGGTCAAATTGTGCTTCCTGGTTTAGTTGGTACGATCCAAACTGTTAAACGTGAGCAACGATTTGCACATTCAAAATTTGATTTTCTAGTGGAAACGGATGCGGACGAACAAGCTTTTGTCGAAGTGAAAGGCATGACTTTAGAAAATAAAGGCATCGGTGCTTTTCCTGACGCGCCAACACTTCGTGGCTTGAAGCATGTCACTGAACTAATGGCTGCAACTAAAGCGGGTTACCGCTGTTACGTTTTGTTTGTGGTCCAATTTGAAGAAATTAAGCAAGCAACGATTCACCAAGAGATGCAACCCGCCTTTGCTGAAAATCTGGGTGCTGCAATTGATCAAGGTGTGCAAGTCCTTGCTTACAATTGCCACGTAACACCAGCAACGATTGAACTTAAGTCACAGGTAACCTTTGATTTATTACAGGCATTTGATGATCCTAATAAATAACTTGAAGAACTCCTAGCGCTTTAAGGCAGGGTAATTACGTGACTTTTGTACGAGAGATTACTATTATAAAGAGAGTAAATAAACAAAAAATGGAGGTTTTTGATTATGATACATTTAGGCGTAATTGGTACCAATTGGATTAGTCATCAATTTGTTGCAGCAGCTTTAGAAACGGGTGCGTATGATTTAACGGCTGTTTATTCTCGGAAACTAGCAACGGCACAAGAATTTGGTTCTCGCTATGGGGATGTGGAATATGCAATTGATTTAGAGACGTTTTTTGGTATTGCACATATGGATACGGTTTATATTGCCTCACCAAATTCATTACATTTTGAACAAGCGAAACAAGCAATTTTAGCGAAAAAAAATGTAATTGTTGAAAAACCAGCTTTTTCAACGCCTGATGAGATGGCAGAAATTATTGAATTAGCGAATAAAAATCGTGTGTATTTCTTTGAAGCGGCCCGTAATATTCATGAGCAAAGTTTCCAAAAAATTGCTGAATTATTGCCATTAAAAAACCAAATTTTAGGTGCGAATTTTACGTATATGAAATATTCTTCTCGTTATGATCAAGTATTAGAAGGCAAAGAGCCAAATATTTTTTCTCCTCATTTTTCTGGGGGAGCCTTAGCGGATTTAGGCGTTTATTTAGTTTATGCAGCCTTAGGTTGGTTTGGCGTACCAAAGGAAAGCCATTATTTTGCTAGTAAAATTGCGACAGGTGTCGATGGCTTAGGAACAATTATTTTACGTTATGATCAGTTTGACGTGACGTTAAATACTGGGAAAATTAGTGATTCTTTTGCGCCATCCGAAATTTACTTTGAAAACGGGACCTTGATTTTAGACAGTGTCAATGCTATTTCTTCGGCTGAGTACCATGATCGCGCACATGAAGAACGTGATGTCTTAGATATTCAAGTAGCCGATAATCCAATGATTGAAGAAGCTCGTGATTTTGCAGCAGTTTTAAATAACCCAACAGATAAGTATTGGGGCACCAAGTATGAAGAATGGGTTGAGCTTGCTCGAAATGTCAATAAAGTAGTCACTGATTTACGTCATAGTGCCGGCATTATTTTTGATGCTGATAAATAAGAATTAAGCGATAGGAAAGGAACAATATGAGATTTTTAGAACAACTTCCAGAGGCTTGGCAAGAACAGTGGCAAGCTTCTGGCTTTAACGAACCATCAACAATTCAAGAAAAAAGTTTTACGCCCCTTCGCGAAGGAGAAAATGTTTTAGGAATTTCGCCGACAGGAACTGGAAAAACACTTGCTTATATGCTGCCTTTACTCTTAACTGTTGAAAAAGGACAGGGAAATCAATTGTTGATTATTGCTCCGTCTCAAGAATTAGCTATGCAAATTGCTGAAGTTGCTCGGACTTGGGCTAAGCCACTTCAATTAACGGTTCAAACGTTAATCGGCGGGGCAAATGTTTCACGCCAGATTGACAAGTTAAAAAAACGTCCCGAAGTGTTAATCGGAACGCCAGGTCGGATTTTAGAGTTAATGAAGAACAAAAAAGTCAAAGCTCAGTTGTTAAAAACAATTGTAATGGATGAAGTTGATCAACTTTTCCAAGAGGAAGAGCTAAGTTTAACCAAGCAAATTTTGACACACACACCAACCGAATACCAACTTGTTTTTTATTCAGCGACTGCTGATCGTGTCGTGAATCAAGCGCAATCTTTAAGCCAAAAATTACAGGTGATTGATGTGACGGAAGAAGATACTTCAGCAGGTCAAGTCGTCCACTACTTTATTCGGTTAGCACCAAGAAAAAAAGCTGATTACTTACGTCGTTTGGCCCATACAGAAGCATTCAGAAGTATGGTCTTTTTCAATCAAGTTGCTGATTTAGGTGCAGCAGAAGAAAAATTAGTTTATGAGAATGTGCCGGCTATTGGTCTGGCTTCAGATCAAAGTAAACAGTTGCGTAAATTGGCGATCGATCAATTTAAAGCAGAACGAGTGAAGTTGTTACTAACCACGGATATTGCGGCACGGGGCTTAGATTTCACAGGGGTCCCTTACGTCGTAAACGTAGATGTTCCTTTAACCGAAGAGAGCTATATTCATCGTTCTGGTCGCGTTGGCCGGATGGGTGCACAAGGGGCAGTGATTACGTTTATCAACGATGGCACCAAAAGGGATTATCAACGTTTGATGAAACAATTGGCCATTCCCTATCAGGAAATCTTTTTATATGATGGTGCACTTCATGAACAGCCAAAAGCCAAAGATGAACTAGAAAAAAAGAACGTAGTCAAAGATACGTATTCAGAAAAAAAGAGTACGAAAGAAAGAAAACCAGAAACAGTAAATTCTGTTGTCAAAGAACCGCAAGAAACACGCAAAAAGAAGAAAAACAAAAAGAAAAACACGAAAAACAAAGGAGCTCGTAAAGCGAAGAAATAACGCTTTACGAGCTTCAAGCAGAACGTTGTATCGAGGAGGATTCCATGAAATCTCGGAAGGAAGAAATCTTAGCGTTACTTCAAAAAAATGAAACTGGCTTAACGGCAGGAGCGGTAGCAGAACAGTTAATGATTGATCGCAGTAATGCCAGCCGTTATTTAAATGAATTATTCAAAGAAAAGAAAATTACTAGAAGTACTGGACGTCCTGTTATCTATTCAGTGCCAACAATCAATGAAGGAGAACAAGTCCATGTAGATGAGTCTACCTCTGTTAGTTTTGACACATTAGTAGGTGCCAATGATTCTTTAAAAGTGAGTATTCAGCAGGCCAAGGCGGCTATTTTATATCCACCAAGAGGTTTGCATACGATTATTTTTGGGAAAACAGGAACAGGGAAATCTCTTTTTGCTGAATGTATGTACCGTTTTGCCATTGATTCAAAAACCTTAGATGAAGATGCCCCTTTTGTCTCTTTTAATTGTGCTGATTATGCACAAAACCCACAATTATTATTTGGTCATATCTTTGGCGTAAAAAAAGGCGCCTATACTGGTGCGAATGAAGATAGTCCAGGCTTAATGGCAAAAGCAGATGGCGGGATTCTCTTTTTAGATGAAATTCATCGCTTACCGCCAGAAGGTCAAGAAATGCTCTTTACGTTTATTGATAAAGGCGTGTACCGTCCATTAGGAGAAAGTGGCCAAACCTATGAAGCCTCTGTTCAAATTATTGGTGCGACAACGGAATCCTCAGAAAACTTTTTAACCACTTTTAATCGGCGGATTCCGATGTCGATTACATTACCATCTTTAGATGCACGGACGCTAGATGAGCGTTATGCCATCATTTCGTTATTTATTCAGCAAGAGGCAACACGTTTGGGCCAACAAATTGATATCGAACGCGAAGCAGTTTTGGCTTTTATGTTATACGATGCAGAAGGAAATATTGGTCAGGTGAAGCGGGACTTAAAATTAGTTTGTGCTAAGTCATTTCTTTATTATCGGACGCACAATTTAGAACATTTGGTTATCCGTAAACGGGATTTGTCGTTACCTGTCCAAAAAGGATTATTAAAAATTAAAGAAGTACCTGAGCGCTTGGATCAATTTGTCGATAGTAAAAGTAATTATTTATCTTTCCAGCCAGGCACCAACAAAATTGTTTGGTCACAAGATCCAGCTAGAGACATGCAAGTTTACAATGAAATCGAAGAAAAAGTCGCTGACTTGTCCGAAGCTGACTTAGAAAATGTTGATTTAGAAGAATTGATTTCCAAAGATATGAATGCGTATTTTAAAAATTATGTCGAAGAATTAACCCAACATTCTTTACATAAGGAGTTATTACCAGAAGCTATTTGGGACTTAACGAATCGTCTTTATGATATCGCAGAAGAGCGTTTGGAACACACGTACAACGAAACAGCACGCTTTGCCTTTGCGCTTCATTTACAAAGTACGATTGAACGTGTCAAAGAAGGTCATGTGATTGTCCATCCTGATTTAAATAATGTCCGTAAAAACATGAAAAAAGAATTTCAAGTAGCCTTAGATTTATCTTCTATTATTGAAGAAGAGAACAACATAGAGATTCCTTTCGATGAAATTGGCTTTATTAGTATGTTTTTATCTATAAATGTCGGTAAAGAAGAAAGAACTCCAGAAAATAATGTTGGTGTGTTCGTCTTAATGCATGGGGATTCTACTGCCTCAAGTATGTTGAAAACCGCCCAAGAACTTTTAGGAACATCAATCGGAACAGCGATGAATATGCCGTTAACGATGGAAGTTCAAACAATGTATGAACAATTACGAAACCAAGTAATTACGCAAAAAGAATCGTTAAATAATGGGATTTTATTACTGACGGATATGGGTTCATTAAATTCGTTTGGAAATATGTTGTTTGAAGAAACAGGTATCCGAACGAAGGCGATTACAATGACGAGCACAATGATTGTCTTAGAAGCTATTCGAATGGCAAGCGTGGGACGAAGTTTAGAGGACATTTACCAAAATATTCAACTTTCTTTTGAAAGCGTTGTGAGAGAACAATTTCGCTCTAGTCTGCAAAAACGTCAAAACGTAAAAAAAGCAGTAATCGTGACGTGCTTTACAGGAGAAGGGGTCGCCGCAAAACTATACCAACGAATCTTACCCGTTATTGATGAAACAAAAGTAGAACTGATTCAAATGCAATTTATTGAACGAGAAACATTTAAAAAACATATCGACAACTTGATGGAAGAATATGAAATTAAGGCCATTGCGGGAACTGTGGATGTTGAATATCAAAATATTCCTTTCTTTTCCGTCTATGATATTTTTGATGATGAAAAATTAAATGTACTGAAACGGATTGCTAGTGATGAAGTGGCGATTGATACAATTGTTCATTCACTAAGTGGCGTCATTACTTCTGTGGACTCCTTACAAAAATTAATTCTCATGTTACAAAAAACAGTTCATCAAATACAAACAGACATGCATATTATTGTTGAACCAGGGGTGGATGCCGGAATCATGATTCATTTGGCTTTTCTGGTAGATGCTTTAATTAAAGGAGAAGAAGCAAGAACTTTTCCAAACTTAGCGGAATATGTTAAAACACATCGTTTAGAAATCGATGTCGTACGCACGAATTTTATGTTAATTGAACGGGCGTATCGTGTGACGATTCCAGAAGCGGAAGTTGCGCATGTTACCCAAATGTTTTTAGAAAATGAAATTAAAAGTAAACAATAATAAATAAAAAAACATCAAGAAATGAGAAAACGCTCTCTTTTTTCTTGATGTTTTCTTTTTGTAAGTTACACACAATTTCATGTGTGTAAGCGTTTTCTTTTAGTGTGTGCACGCTTTTTTCGATGACAAAAGCTGTTATATCAGTATTTTAATGAGGGGAAAACTTGGCACAATTATTGCTATAAATAAAGTGTATAACATCATAACTTTTAAGGAGATGAAGAAAAAATGGCAAAAAAAACAATTATGTTAGTTTGTTCCGCAGGAATGAGCACAAGTTTATTAGTAACAAAAATGCAAAAAGCAGCAGAAGATCGTGGCATGGAAGCAGACATCTTTGCAGTATCGGCTTCTGAAGCAGATACAAACTTGGAAAATAAAGAGGTGAATGTTTTACTTTTAGGTCCACAAGTTCGTTTCATGAAAGGGCAATTTGAACAAAAATTACAACCAAAAGGGATTCCTTTAGATGTAATTAACATGGCAGATTATGGCATGATGAATGGCGAAAAAGTTTTAGATCAAGCAATCTCATTAATGGGATAAGGAATTAAAACGTTTAGGAAAAGTGAATAGCAAACAAGGATAGTGCATGTTACCAAAGGTTTTGTTTTGTACGCTCGATTCATTCGTTTAATGAGGCTACTGCCTTTTTAATAAATATAAATGGATACAGGAGGAATAAAAATGAACGGATTAATGGCATGGATGGAAAAATATATCTTACCAACTGCCGCAAAAATTGGTGCACAGAAACATCTGGTGGCACTAAGGGATGCTTTTATTGGTACATTACCTGCGACAATGGCTGGATCAGTCGCCGTAATGATTAACGCAATTATTCGAGATCTTCCCCAAGAGTTTGTCTCAACTTATGCGGCAAGTTTGGAAGCAGACAAAGGTATTTTTGCAGTATTGAATGTCATCATTGGGATTAATGGTTTTGTTTGGAATGGTACATTGGCTATCGCTGGTTTGATTTTCGCTTTTTCTTGGGGCTATAACTTAGCGAAAGCATACAATGTGAATGAGCTAGCTGGTGGGATTGTCAGTTTAGCTACCTTAATTTCAGGTGTTGCTTTTGCACCAAATAACACAGCTGAATTAGCTGTAAAAGTGCCAGAAAAGATTGCCAACGCAATTAATGGGGCAGAAATTGGTGCGTCAATTGCTAATAATCAATTGACTGTCAATCCATGGGGTTGGTTAAATCTCAACCATCTAAATGGTAACGCTTTCTTTACAGTGATGATTATGGGCGCTTTATCAACCATTATTTTTTGTAAATTAATGCAAGCGGATTTAACAATAAAAATGCCTGATTCTGTACCACCAGCAGTTTCAAAAGCGTTTGCGGCAATTTTACCAGCAACAATCGCATTGTATGTCGTAGCAATTATTAACTTTACGGTGTCAAAACTTTCAGGCGGTCAATTATTAATTGACTTAATTCAAAAATATATCGCGGAACCGTTCCTTGGGTTATCACAAGGACTAGGCGCTGTGTTAATCGTAACGGTTTTTGTTCAAATTTTCTGGTTCTTTGGTATTCACGGTCCAAACGTTTTGGCACCAGTTCTTGAAGGAATTTGGGGACAAGCACAATTAATCAATATTGATATTTTCCAAAAAGGTTATGAAGGAAAAACAGGAACAGCTGCGGTTTTAGCCGCTATTGACGACGGTAAAGCCTACATGTGGGTCCGTGGTTCGTTTGATGCTTTTGCTTGGTTTGGTGGTTCAGGCGGTACAATTGTCCTAATTATTGCAATCTTGTTATTCTCCAAACGAGCAGATTATTTAACAGTTGGTAAATTATCATTAGGACCTGGGATCTTTAATATCAATGAACCGATTATGTTTGGTTTACCAGTTGTTCTGAATCCAATTATGTTTATTCCATTTGTAATTGCGCCATTAGTTGCTACTACAATTGGCTGGGTTGCAACGTATCTTGGGCTAGTCGCCCCAGTTTCTCAACAAGTCGCATGGGTGACACCGCCGTTGCTATTATCTTTCTTAGCGACAGGTGCCGACTGGCGCGCACCAATCGTAGCGTTGGTATGTATGGTAGTCACTTTCTTGATTTGGACACCGTTTGTTATCGCTGCTAACAAAATGGATCCTGCATTAGGCGAAAGTGAGCAATAGGCAATAAAAACAGCAATTACTTGTATAGAAAGGAGCGAGCAGCATGATTTCGATTGCAAGTGCAATGAAGCAAGAGGAAATTATTACTTTATTAGAGGCATATCAAGGGGAAAATGAAACATTTACTTTTAAAGAAAAGAATGGTATTAAGTTATTTTTTGAAGTTGAAGGAGACCCTGAAACTGCTGCACAAGTTGCAAAACAGCTGATTAAGGAACAACCTTGGGGTGGCGTTTTATACTTCCAAGCAACGGTAGTCTAAAAAGATAGGATGGATGAAAATGATTAGAAATGGATTATTTTTATGTAGTATTGGCTTCTTGATTGTTTTGTATTCGTTGAATCCCAGCTCCTTAAACTATGATTTATTAAGTCTGACAACGGGGATTTTTTTCATTGGACTTGGTGGTTACCTGTTTTTTAAAGGAAAAAAAGTTGCTGAAGAAGAGGCGACAAAGGATGAGGTGAAACGGTAATGGAAATTACGAAAACATTAACTATTTCAGCAGATGAATTTTACACGCAATTAATGAATTCTGTTATTTTTGATATCCGTAAGCAAACAGGCAAAACTCTTACAAGAAAGCAGTTGCGTAAGTTTGAATACATCAAAGAATATAGTAAAAATAGTCGCGCGAAAATAGTTATTGAAGAAGCTGTAGAAAATAAGACCTATCAATTTCGAACATCCACAACTAAAAATGATTTCTCGGTGCGGTATGAGCTCCAGCCAATTGATGAAAAAAGCTGTGAACTGCGTTATACAGAAACAATGGTTTCTTATGGGGCGTTACAAAAACTGAATGATGCAGTATTAGGTATCTTTTTAAGTTATTTTAAAAAGAAACAGTTTTATAAAATGCTTAAAATGATGGAAACTGCTTAAAGGGAAAAAGCGGCTTTTGTCCAGTTGATTCTCTTCAGCTTTAGAAAGTGAGCGATGAGTCGTTTCGACTTATCGCTCACTTTTTTTTGTGGCCCTATTATTTTGGAAACGCACACAAAAAAGCTGTGTGTAATCGTTTTATTTTTAGTGTGTACACGCTTTCCATGTTGAAAAACGTTGTCATATCAAGGTTTTCAATGTGTTAAAACTTGGCACGCTTCTTGCTTATATAAAGGTGTAAAGCAAAACAAAGAGAATTTAGGAGATGAAGGAAAATGGCAAAAAAAACAATTATGTTAGTTTGTTCCGCAGGAATGAGCACAAGTTTATTAGTAACAAAAATGCAAAAAGCAGCAGAAGATCGTGGCATGGAAGCAGACATCTTTGCAGTATCGGCTTCTGAAGCAGATACAAACTTGGAAAATAAAGAGGTGAATGTTTTACTTTTAGGTCCACAAGTTCGTTTCATGAAAGGGCAATTTGAACAAAAATTACAACCAAAAGGGATTCCTTTAGATGTCATTAACATGGCGGACTATGGCATGATGAATGGCGAAAAAGTTTTAGATCAAGCAATTTCATTAATGGGATCATCAAACTAGAGCAGAAAATGGGGTAGAGGTAATGGACGGACAACAGAACTTAGAAGCAATCATGGGTTTAATCATGTATGGCGGAAATGCTAAAAGCGATGCAATGGAAGCGATTGCCGCAGCAAAATCGGGGGATTTTGAATTAGCAGACAAAAAAATTGCAGATGCAGAAGAATCACTTGTACATGCACATCATTCGCAAACAGGAATGTTAACAGAAGAAGCAAAAGGCAATAACATGCAAGTAACATTGTTAACAGTGCACAGTCAAGATCATTTAATGACTGCGATTGCATTTACAGATTTAGCAAAAGAAATTATCGATCTTTATCGCCGTATTGATAACGAGTAATCTCGTTGTCAATGCGTCTTATAAGAAAAACGCGCTTGAGAAAGCGTTAATTAGGAGGAATAACAATGGACGGATTTGTTCAATGGATGGAGAAACACTTTATGCCGAAAGCGTCAGTTATCGCAGCGCAACGGCACTTGGTAGCAATTCGTGACGCGTTTGTCGTAACGATGCCATTAATGATTTTAGGGGCTTTGGCGGTATTAATTAATAATATTCCAATTCCAGGATATGAGGACTTTTTAAACAAAATTTTCCCAATGATGTATAACGATGCACCAATTTGGAAAAGCTTTGGTGGTAACATTTGGAACGGTACATTCGCAATCTTTGCCGTTTTAGTAGCCTTTTTAGTAGCACACAATTTAGTTAAATCTTATGGAAAAGACGGCATTGCAGCCGGTACAGTTTCTGTAGCTTCATTCTTCGCAGTTGGCGGCTTAGAAGGTATGGGCGCAACTGGATTATTTATTGCTTTGATTATTGCACTTATTTCAGGAGAACTATTCCAACGTTTATCTGGCAATCCTAAATTAGTTATCAAAATGCCTGATGGTGTACCACCAGCAGTAGCAAAATCATTTGCGGCATTATTACCAGCAATGATTACAATCAGTTTATTTAGTTTAATCACATCAATTCTATTTGCTTTAGGAATTGACAATATCGTTATTTCATTCTATGAAGCAGTTCAACAACCATTTATGGGACTTGCAAACAGCTACCCATCAGCATTATTGTTAGCTTTCATTACACCATTCTTATGGTTCTTTGGTTTACATGGTGCCAACATGGTTGACCCATTAATGCAAACAATCAACGTACCAGCGATTGATGCGAACATTAAAGCTTTAGAAGCAGGTAAAGCAATTCCTTATATTGTAAACAAACCTTTCTTTGATTCATTTGTAAACTTAGGTGGAACAGGGGCAACATTAGGTCTGTTAATTGCTATCTTTATCGTTGGTCGTCGTAACAAACCATACAAAGTCATTACAAACTTAAGTTTAGCACCAGGACTATTTAATATTAATGAACCAGTCATGTTCGGTTTACCAATTGTTTTAAACCCAATTATGTTTATCCCATTCATTTTAGTCCCAATGGTTCTTGTAACTGTTGCGTATGTGGCGACAGCAACTGGTTTAGTACCAGCTGCAACCTTTATGCCACCTTGGGTAACACCACCAATTATTGGCGGATTTTTAGCAACGAAGAGTATCGCCGGCGGAGTTTTAGCAGCTGTTAACTTATTGATTTCTATTTTGATCTACATGCCTTTCGTAAAAGTAGCAACAGATCAATACTTGAAACAAGAAGCAGCCGCAGAAGCAGCTGAGTAAAAAATCGAAGGATTGAATCGTCCGGACTCTTACGGAGGGTTCAATCCTTTTTTTAATGATTAAATCGTAAAGGAGCAAATAACATGAAATATCAATTTCCAGAAAATTTTTGGTGGGGTTCTGCAGCCAGCGGTCCTCAAACAGAAGGCGTTTTTGAAGGTGATGGTAAAGGTCAAAATATTTGGGATTTTTGGTATCAAGAAGCGCCAGAAAAATTTTTTCAACAAGTCGGTCCAGATAAGACCTCACAATTTTATAAAAAATACCAAGAAGATATTCAGTTAATGAAAGAAACGGGACATAACTCTTTTCGAACATCCATTCAATGGAGCCGTTTAATTCCAGATCCTACAACAGGAAAAGTCAATCAAACAGCAGTTGATTTTTATAATCAAGTCATTGATGATTTATTAGAACACGGGATTGAGCCCTTTATGAACTTGTATCATTTTGATATGCCGATGGTACTTCAAGAAAAAGGCGGTTGGGAAAGCCGTGAAGTGGTTGATTTGTATGTTGACTTTGCCAAAACCTGTTTTGAATTGTTTGGCGATCGCGTGAAAAAATGGTTTACGCACAATGAACCAATTGTACCAGTTGAAGGTGGTTATCTCTATGGCTGGCATTATCCTGATAAAGTGAATCTAAAAGAAGGGATTCAAGTACTCTATCATGAAGCTTTAGCTAGTGCCAAAGCGATTGCCGTCTATCACTCTATGAACTTATCAGGTGAAATTGGCATTATTTTAAACTTAACGCCGACTTATCCTCGTGATGAGCACAACGAAGCCGATGTAAATGCGGCTAAATTTGTCGATGGTTTCTTTAATCGTTCGTTTTTAGACCCGGCTGTTAAAGGTCATTTTCCAGAAGATATGGTTGCTTGGGCGAAAGCAAATGACTTATTGCCAGAAACAACGCCAGAAGATTTAGCAATAATTGCTGAAAATACTGTGGACTTATTAGGAGTAAACTACTATCAACCACGTCGTGCCAAAGCAAAAGAAACACCTGTTGAAACACGACCAGAAGGCTTACTTCCAGAAGATTTTTATGATGTCTACGATATGCCTGGCAAAAAAATGAATCCTTACCGTGGCTGGGAAATCTACGAAAAAGGTATTTATGATACATTAATGAATTTAAAAGAAAATTATGGCAACATTCGCTGCTACATTTCAGAAAATGGCATGGGCGTAGAAGGAGAAGAACGCTTTGTCAATGAACAAGGAGTCATTGAAGATGATTATCGGATTGAATTCGTGCAAGATCACTTGAAATGGGTGCACCAAGCGATTCAAGAAGGTAGTAATGTTCAAGGATATCATATGTGGACGTGTATGGATAACTGGTCTTGGCTCAATGCCTATAAAAATCGTTATGGCTTCATCGCTGTGGATTTAGATGATGATGCGAAACGGACCATTAAGAAAAGCGGTCGTTGGTTCAAAGAAATGACAGCAAATAACGGCTTTTAGAAAGAGAACCGTTTCTGTGATAAAATGAATTGATACAATGTGCGAGGAGGAAAGAAAATGACAACTAAAAGAGTCAAAAAAATGGGCAAAGAAGAAATGAAAGAGATGTTTGATCTTGTTATCTATGCTTTTAATCAGGAACCCACGGCGGAACGCCAAGAACGTTTTGAAAAATTGTTGTCACATACGCAAAGCTATGGCTTCCTAATTGATGAGCAGTTAACAAGTCAAGTGATGGCGACACCTTTTCAAGTGAATTTCCATGGTGTCCGCTATCCCATGGCTGGAATTGGCTATGTGGCTTCTTATCCAGAATATCGTGGTGAAGGCGGCATCTCTGCTATTATGAAAGAAATGTTGGCTGATTTAGCGAAACAAAAGGTTGCCCTTTCTTACTTAGCACCGTTTTCATATCCATTTTATCGTCAATATGGCTATGAACAAACATTTGAACAAGCAGAGTATACAATTAAAACGGAAGATTGGCCACGTGTTAAACGAGTTCCGGGTACCATTAAACGAGTTTCTTGGGCTGACGGTAAAGAGGTCATTAAAGACGTATACCTTGAAAATCAAAGAGCGCACTCTGGTGGTGTGATCCGTGAAACTTGGTGGCTGGATTATACGCTGAATCGTGCAAGTAAACCAAATAATCAAGCGATTTATTATTCGTCAGAAGGGAAAGCAGAAGGCTATGTGATTTATCGGATAGCTGCTGGCACCTTTGAAATCGTAGAATGGAACTATTTAACTAATACAGCTTTTAAAGCTTTAGCTGGGTTTATTGGCTCACATAGTGGTTCCGTTCAATCGTTCCATTGGATTAATGGTTTTGCTGGAAAAGATTTAAATGATTTAATGCCAACGCCAGCAGCTTCTGTAAAAATTTTACCTTACATGATGGCACGAATCGTTGAGTTACAAACATTTCTGGAAAAATATCCATTTCAATCAGGAGAAAAAGAAACGTATTCTTTAGAGATTGAAGATTCCTATGGGCCATGGAATGAAGGCATTTGGACAATCACAATTGACGAACAAGGAAAAGCAACAGTGACTAAAGGTGCTGCGGAAAAAGAAGGGACTGCTGCTTTGAAAGCAGATATCCAAACGTGGACGCAACTATTCTTGGGCTATCGTTCAGCAGAGACGTTATCTTTTTATGAACGCTTGCAAGGAGACGCAACGACAGCTCAACGTTTAGGACAACGTTTAGTCAAAGGCATGCCAATTTTAGAAGATTATTTTTAAAAGTGTGTTTATTCGCAAAAAATGACAGAACCTACTATAATAAAAATGTAAAAAGAATTATTTTAGAAAGGTGATGGGGACAATGGCGAAAACGAAACAAGAAAAAGTTGCACGCAATAATAAAATTGGGCAATATATAGCTATTGCGACAGGACTTTATTATTTAGGAAAAATGATTCTTGATCGGCGGCAAAAAAAATAATAGATAAACGAACGACGTGTTTCACTGAAAGAAAGTATCTCGCATAATTATTTATGCAGGATACTTTCTTTTTGTCTATTGACAGATGTAGTGAAGACTTCTAAAATTAAAACAGATTGTTCTCGTAGCTCAGTAGGATAGAGCAACCGCCTCCTAAGCGGTAGGTCGCTGGTTCAATTCCAGTCGGGAACGTAAAAAGGCAAGTAAATTTAGGGGGGAAGACAGATGGCGATTACTATAAATATTTATTATAGTGGGACAAATGGAGGTGCAAGAGAATTTGCCAAAGAAATGATTGCCAGCGGAATTGTAGAGGCGATTCGTGCAGAAAAAGGGAATAGTCGCTATGAATACTTTTTTCCAATGGACGATGAAGAAACAGTTCTGCTGATTGATAGTTGGACAGATCAGGAAGCATTAGACAAACACCACGCTTCTCCAATGATGACCCGTATTACGGAACTTAGAGAAAAATATGATTTGCATATGAAAGTAGAAAGATATGTATCAGATGTAACAGACCCCTTGACAAAAGATGCCGCGTTTATAAGAAAATAACCAGAGTACAATCATTGATCTTAAAATTTAGTGCTAGGAACATCAAGCGTTTCGACTGATGTTCCTAGCACTTTTTATCTTGTAAGGATGAATCATTTGTTACACACGTTAAATTAAAGAAGGACCATTTGTTCTTCAGTCACAGCCGGTTCGGTTAAAATTTTGGCTTGGGCAGCTGCGAGTTTCGCAATAGGTACCCGATAAGGTGAGCAAGAGATGTAGTTTAGGCCAAGTGTTTGGAAAAATGTGATGGATTGCGGATCACCACCGACTTCTCCACATACGCCAATACTCATGTTTGGTTTAGTACGACGCGCTTTCTCTACAGCTAATTGAATCAGTTGACCAACACCTGTTTGATCTAGTGATTGAAACGGATCTTGGGTAATGATTTTCTTTTCCCGATACGTATTAATGAATTTACCGATATCATCACGAGAAAAACCATAGGTCATTTGTGTTAAATCATTTGTTCCAAAGCTGAAAAAGTCTGCTTCTTCTGCTAACTGATCCGCAATCAGACAAGCTCTAGGTAGTTCAATCATTGTCCCGATTTCGTAAGGGAAAGGAGTCATTTTATGTTCTTCAAAGAGACCGTCAATCGTTTCTTTTAAAATGCGTTTGAGATAGAGAAGTTCTTCTTTTTCGGCGATTAGAGGAATCATCACTTCTGGATAAACAGTAATTCCTTCTTTGACTAATCGAATGGCACTAGTAAATAAGGCTGTAACTTGCATTTTGTATATTTGTGGTTGGGTCACACCTAAGCGACAACCACGATGGCCCAACATTGGATTGGTTTCTTGTAACCGTTCAATTTGTTTGGCGATGGTCACCGGGAACCGTTGTAGTTGCTTCGCCAATAATTGAATATCATTCTTTTCATGAGGTAAAAACTCATGCATCGGCGGATCTAACAAGCGGACCACCATGGGTTTGTCTTGAACTACTTTCAGCATTTGATAAAAGTCTTCCTGTTGAAAATGAAGAAGTTGCTCCAACGCATAGGTTGCTTCCTTTTCAGACTCTGCTAAAATCAGGCGACGCATTTCCAAGACACGCTCTTCACCGAAAAACATATGCTCTGTTCGCGCTAAACCAATCCCCGCTGCGCCAAAACGGATAGCAGTCTCTAAATCTTGTGTAGTTTCTGCATTGGCACGAACAGTTAAATCAGCATATGCATCTGCCCAAGACAAGAGCTCTTGAAGGTCATCGTTATTATCAGCAGAAATTGTAGGAATTTCGCCAAGATAAATTTCCCCCGTTGAGCCATCGACGGAAATGATTGTTCCTTCTAAGATGACCTGTGGCCCGCAGTGTAGTTGTTTGGCTTCTTCATTGACGGTTAAACTTTCACAACCAGTCACACAGCAAGTTCCCATTCCTCGTGCGACCACAGCGGCATGAGAAGTCATTCCGCCACGACTGGTCACGATTGCTTCGCTTACAACCATGCCTTCAATATCTTCTGGTGAAGTTTCTTGACGAACAAGAATGACTTTCTTTCCTAGATTGGTCAGTTCTTTGGCTTTTTCTGCTGTAAAAACAATTTGGCCACTTGCTGCACCAGGACTAGCAGGAAGTCCCATAGCTAAACGTTCCATGTGTTGTCGTTTCTCTTGATCAAACACGGGATGAATTAATTGATCAATCGTATCAGGTGTCACACGCAACAGTGCTTCTTGTTTAGTAATGCGATTTTCTTTGGCTAAGTCTAAAGCAATTTTAACCGTAGCTGCGGCGGTTCGTTTCCCGTTTCTTGTTTGTAAAATATATAATTTTTCATTTTCAATGGTAAATTCAATATCTTGCATGTCACGATAATGATATTCTAAAAGTTCTGCGTAATGGCGAAAATCTTGATAAACTTTTGGCATAGTCAAACGTAAACGACGAATGGGTTCTGGCGTCCGAATACCAGCCACTACATCTTCTCCTTGCGCGTTCAAAAGAAACTCTCCAAACAGTTGATTTTCCCCTGTGACCGGATTTCTAGTAAAGACAACGCCAGTGCCACTGTCTAGTCCACGATTGCCGAAAACCATTTCTTGAATGTTGACAGCTGTACCTAAATCATGTGCAATATGATGTAAGTTTCGATAAACCACCGCACGTTGATTATTCCATGAATCAAAAACAGCTTTGATTGCTTCAAAAAGTTGTGCGACAGGGTCTTGTGGGAAGACCACATGATATTGTTCGAAAACTTCTTGGTAGCGGACAATCAAGGCGAAATGATCTGCTTCTTGAAAAGCGGTAATTTTTTTGTTTAGCTCTTGTTCCAAGCGCTCTTTTTGTTGGTCAAATAATTCTTTGGGAATGTGATAGACGACGTCTCCAAACATTTGAATAAGTCGGCGATAACAGTCAAAAGCAAAACCAGGAGAGGTTAAGGTCGCAAATTTTTTCACACGTTGATCATTTAAACCTAAATTTAAAATAGTATCCATCATACCAGGCATCGAGAAGGCAGCACCGCTGCGAACGGAAACTAAGAGAATCTCATTGTCCGCGGTAAAAGATTTGCCTGTTTCAGTTTCTAGATTTTTAACCGCTTTCAAAATTTCTGATTGTAAGTGTTCTTCAAAGAAAGTAGCATCTGCCAAATAGTCCATACAGCAACGGGTTGTAATCGTGAATCCTTGTGGAATCGGCAAACCTAAGCGTGTCATTTCTGCCAAGTTTGCCCCTTTACCACCAAGAGTCTCTTTACCTTCATTGTGTGTTTCGTTAAAAGAATAAATAAACTTTTTCATGCGTGACCTCCGTTTAATATGTGTCTTATATGTTCAATAAACATCATAATAGACGGAAATAAGTTTGTCAATAGAAAAAGTTTCTTGTCAATATGTTGAAAAAACAATAAATATGTGTATAATTGTAAGCGAATGCACAATTTGTTTAAGAGGAATTGAGGAGGAAATGATGAAATTAAGTAAACGACAAGAGCAAATTATCGCTGTTGTAAAAGAGCATCAGCCAGTTAGTGGTGAACGCATTTCGGACATACTAGCCGTTTCACGTGCGACATTGCGTTCTGATTTGTCTTTTTTAACACTTTCAGGAATTTTAAAAGCAAGTCCGAAAGTTGGGTATACTTACGAAAGTGATAATATGGAGGCTTTTTTCTTTTTTGATGTTTTTCAAACAAAAGTTCAGGAGATCATGAGTCCACCATTGATGGTTGCCCAAGACACCTCAATTCGAGATGCGATTACCAACTTATTTATGTATGATGTCGGTTCTCTTTATGTCATGGATGAAGCAAAAGAATTATTAGGGGTTTTGTCACGAAAAGATTTATTACGGGCCTCTTTAAATACAAATATTGATGGCACACCTGTTGCTGTTTGTATGACAAGAGTGCCACATGTGAAAACCTGCACACCAGAATTTACTATTCTTGAAGCTGCTGACACTTTGCAAAAATACGAAGTGGATTCTTTGCCAGTCGTTGAAAAAGAAAATCCTAAAAAAGTTATTGGAAAAATTACGAAAACGAAAATTTTAACCTATATTACGCAACAAGCGAAAGAAGCCGCACAAAACAGATAAGGGAGCTTAATTATGAAAAAAGAGATCATTGTTTATACTATTTCCGATTCACTTGGAGAAACATCACAAAAATTGTTAGCTGCAGCAAGCGCACAATATCCAGATATTTCTTTTCTTAATCGATACAATTTTTCTTTTGTCACAACAGAAGAAGAATTATTAGAGATTTTAAAAGATGCCTTAAAAGATAAAGCCTTAGTTGTCAGTACATTAGTCAGTAAACAACTAATCACAGCGGCGAAAGAATTTAGTGAACGAACAGGGTTGTTATATTTAGATTTAATGGCGCCATTTTTTGAATTAATTCAAGCGAAAGCCGGAGTAGATCCTATTGAAGAGCCTGGACGACGCCACCAACTAGATCGTGCCTATTTTGATAAAATCTCAGCGATTGAATTTGCTGTAAAATATGATGATGGCAAAAATCCTCAAGGGTTTCTTGATTCTGATATATTGTTGTTAGGCGTTTCGCGGACCTCAAAAACGCCAGTCAGTATGTATTTAGCGAATCAAGGCTACCGCGTTTCTAACTTACCATTAATTCCAGAAGTTCCATTGCCGCCAATTTTGGAAGAAATGGATCCACAAAAAATGATTGGTTTAGTTTGTTCGCCAGAAACATTAGGACAGATTCGTAGCAGTCGGTTGGCTTCCTTAGGTTTAGGTAATGAGACCAGTTATACCAATGTTGAACGGATTGAACAAGAATTAGCTTATGCTGAAGAAATTTTTGCGAAGTATGGCATCCCAGTGATTGATGTAACCGCAAAATCTGTCGAAGAAACAGCCTTTTTAATTAAAGAAAAACTAGATGAAAGAAATTAAAAAGCTTGGCAACCTCACTAAATTTCAGTGAAGTTGCCAAGCTTTTTATACTTAATTGGGATTCTTTTTGTTAGTCAATATTTTTTTGATCGACAATGAGTAAAGCAATCATCACGTAGACAATCCAGCTACTTTTAGAATAAAGTGTATAGCGGGGTTGCCATTTGCTAGCAAATTTTTCCTTGTATTCGCGTAATCCTTGGAAGGAGTAAATTTCTGAACCAAATTCATAAATTAACGCAGCAATCCGTTCTTGAATAAAACTTTTTCTTGATTGACCAACGTTGGCTAACGGAGCCATCCCTAAATTGAAATAATGAATATTTTCTGTTTTCATATATTCAAATAAATGAATAAATAGGAAATCCATACTTCCAGAAGGGGCTTTTTCTTTATGGTGACGCATCAAGTCGATGGTACCAACTTCATTTGTGTAACTAGGAATAATATTAGCGAAAGAGACCATTTCTCCTTCAGCATTTCGGACAACAGCAATTGGGTTTCTTTGAAGATACGCTTCATCGAAAAATCCTAGTGAAAAGCCTTTTTCTTTTCGATTGTCTAACCAACTATCCGAAATAGCTTTTAATTCGTGCATTTGTTCGGTACTAAAAGGAGGTTGGAGTACGTCAAATGAATAGCCGGCTTTGGTAATTTTATTAAACACTGCGCGGGTACCTTTGAATTTTTTCCCAGACATCGTAAATGTTTCTAGATTAACTAAGGCTTCTTCGCCCATTTTGATAAATTCGTAGCCATATTCGTGTAGTAACATCACGCTGTCCTCATTGGTTTCGTAAAAGACGGGTACATAGCCGAAACGATCTGTTTCTTTAAGGAATGCATCAATCGCCGCAGGAAAATCTTCTTTGTTCCCAGAAGGGTTGCCCATCACAACGCATTTATTATTAATGGTGTTGAATTGTAAAAAGACAGTCGGTTCTTCTTTGGGATATAAGAAAACCTGTTTATCATGAAGAAAGACAAGTTCACTGTCAATATTCCCGCCATAAGTTGTTAAGATATTATGCAAGATACTATCTTCTGGAAACTCACCAACTTGGTGTTTTTTCCCTTGGAGGTAGCGAACAAATAGAAAGTTAAAACTCATAACTAAGAGGATAGCGATAAATCCTGACAACCAGATCCGTTCGGAAGGGAACAAGAAAAATTCCACAAAATGATGACGATGGTGTGGGAAGTTCGGTAAATTATAAACACCAATTACCAGGTATAACAAAGTCAACAAGCCAAAGATAAAGCCATCAATCGTCATCCACTCCCAAGAGTAAACCAGTTGTTCACGGTACAATTCTGATTTTGAAAAAATAACGATAAATAATAAAATAGCTAAATAGAAAATGGAAAACATACTAAAGTCAACAACAAATGAATACAAGATAGCACCAATTAATAAAATAATCGTTGGATAATAGGCTCTTTTAACACGATCAGCAATCCCACGTCCCATAATTAATAATGCAAAGCCTAAGACAATACTCGGAATTTGAATAATAATATGAGAACGGAAGGGGTTAATATCTCTTAACCAATGCACTTGAGTGAAGGCTTCTGGAATAGTGGCTAGGAGCACCATCATAATTCCTGAAAAATAAAGTAAAACCACTTCCAGCTTGTGGGCAATTTCCAAAGTAATTTGTTTTAGCAATTGACGATAATGAGTATCCAACTTTTGGCTTAAGTGTTTTGTAAAGAACAAACAGCCAATTAAGAAAGGAATAATATAATAGAATAAACGATAGAGCAATAACCACAAAACAATAATTTCACGATCAACACCTAAGTTGCTTAGTCCTAAAATCATCATGACATCAAAACTACCTAAAGCCCCTGGAATCATCGAAGCAATCCCAATAATCGAAGCTGCTACATATAAAGGAACAATATCAATTAAAGGAATCGGTACATCTAATAAGTAACCAATACTGATAAAGGTAATTAAAACACCTGTCCATTCTAAAAACGAAGAAACAACTAAAGATAAGCGATTTTTTGCATCGAGGTTACCAAAGGAACTATTTTTTTGGAAATGTAAAATAAGATAAAGTAACGGGAAATAAAGACCGCCACCTAATAACCAAATCCAATATTGCTGTAAATAAGCCATCTTTGGATCAAACTGAACAAGGAAAAAGCAAAGAATACTATAAATAGATAGACCGGATAACACAAAAAGTAAAATATGGGTTAACGCAGGTAAAATTTTCTTTTCCTCTGTTTTATTTCCATAAAATTCAGAACGAAGTCCCATGCTGACCAAACCACCGAATCCACCAATATTATTGATAGTATTGACAATCCAGCTAGATTCAAGGAGTTCCCGTTTTGAGACTTTCAAGTTTAAAATGCGATTTAATGTTAAGTCATAATTTAGCATCGGAGTAACGGAAACTAAACCGATAACCATCATCAATAACAATTTCCATAGCGGAATCTCATCAAAAATCTGTTTTAACTGTTCAAATGAGATCGTTTTACCAATTGATAAAAGTTGGGCAACAACAATAATTGAGACCGCAATAACAAACAGTGTTTTTAGTAATCCTGTATGCGTTTTGATCCAATGAATAATTTGTTTCATTTAGACACCTTCATTTCCTTTAAGAATTTTTCGATTGTTTTATTAAAAATATCTGGTGAGTTTTTGGCAAATAAATGACCCTGTTTATTTACCAAGACCAATTTACCATCAGGAATGGCATCAGCAATCGCCCGTGAATGGGAAAGCGCAATTAAATCTCGACTGCCAGTAATAACAAGAGTAGGACAGGGGATGTGTTCTAAATCTTGTTTTGTCAGTCCAGTATCTTCAAATAACAGAGCCACGATAGGGAGCCGTGTGCGCAATTTTTTTGAAAAAAAAGCGCCAATACGACAAAACCAATATTGAAAATAAGTGGCAATCGTTACATATTTTTTCAGACCAGACATGGTGACATTTCCAGAATTTAAGACGAGTTTGTTGACGAAATCAGGATATAAATGGGTAAAAACCATGGCAATATTTGCTCCGTCACTAAAGCCCAATAAATTAATTTTTGTTAAGTGTTCTTGTTGAATAATACCAGCTAAATCTTCTGCCAAAAGCGGAAAAGTTAATTGACTTTGTGTATTGGTGGAACGTCCATGTCCGCGGGTATCCACCGCAATAACTTGATACTCCTTGGAGAAATAAGAAATTTGATAATTAAAAAAAGTATGATCATTGCCATTACCATGAAGTAACACAAGGGGGTAATTTGTTTCTTTGCCAAAAATTTGATAAAAAATTTGACTGCCATCTATTGTTTGAAAATATTTTTCTATTGCCATTCTCCGTCACCTATCTCATCTATAATCAATCGAGTCCTCTCTCATTATAGAGTCTTTTGTCTTTTTTTTGTAATAAAAAACAGAAAATTTTCCGAACAGTTTTGTAAGGTGTTGTAATATAGTGTGATATAGTAGAAGATAGCCACCTAAAAATTAGACTAGAGGAGGGAAAGTTGATGTCTTTAATCGTTTTAATTGGTGCCCAAGCTGTCGGGAAAATGACCGTTGGCAAGGCTTTAGAAAAGCAGTTAGATGCTAAATTACTATTTAATCATCAAACCATTGACTTATTTGCAAACTATCTTGGGTATACGGAACGTGCATTTCAATTGTCTGATTCCGTTAGAAAGGAACTTTTTCATGCCTTTGTCGAAAATCCAGCCACAAATACAACAAAAAACATTATTTTTACAGTGGTGATTGCTTTTGATCAAGAACAGGATTTTCAATTTTTAGAAGAAATATCAGAAATTTTTCTTAGTAAACATGAGTCCGTTTATTTCGTCGAACTCGTCTCTTCAACATCAATCCGCCTAGAACGAAATGTTCATCCAGAACGGCTAGAGGCAAAACCTTCAAAACGCGATGTCGACTTTTCTCGAAAAGAATTACTCAATACCTTTAAAGAACATCGATTAGTAAGCCACGAAGGTGAACTAGAAAGTACATTTCCAAATGTAAAAATAACGAAAATAAATAATTCAAACATGACACCAGAAGAAGTAGCAACGAAGATAATTGCTACTTTTGGTTTGACCTAATGTGAAAGGAACATCGGAATCAATGAAAAAGTTTTTTAAATATCTCGGTAGCTTGATGGTCCTTCTTTTAAGCATAGCTTTAATTTTGATAGGATATTTAACCTTTCGAGAGTTTCGACCACGAGCGGTTGAACCAGTTGCTATAAATAAACAATTTTCAGAGCAAACCATCGAAAAACATCAATCCATTTCTTTAGTCACGTATAACATAGGCTATGCTGGCCTAGGACAAACAGAAGATTTTTTTATGGACGGTGGCAAAACTGTCCAACCAGTTAATAAGGCAATGGTCCAACAGAATTTAACAGGCATTGAAGGAACCTTAAAAGAATTACCAGCGATGATTTACTTATTCCAAGAAGTCGATCGTCGCTCGCAACGTTCTTATGAAGTCAATCAAGAGGAAGAATTACAAAAACAGCTACAGCTGAACAGCGCATTTGCTTATAATTTTAAGGTAGATTATGTGCCCATTCCTTGGCCGCCGATTGGACGAGTAGAAAGTGGTTTATTAACATTATCAAATGAAAAAATAACAGAGGCTAAACGCATTGCTTTACCCAATCCCTTTCGTTGGCCCGTTAGCATTAGTAACTTAAAACGAGCGCTTCTAGAAACGCGCTTTTCAATTAAAGGCACAGACAAAGAATTAGTGGTTTTTAACTTACATTTGGAAGCCTATGACAATGGGGATGGGAAGATTGCTCAAAGCAAAAAGTTAGCTGACGTATTATCCCAAGAATACGCTAAAGGAAACTATGTAATTGCTGGAGGTGACTTTAATCAAGTTTTCAAAGGCAGTCATCGATATCCTAACCTAGGTGAAGCTGGTTGGGCACCAGGAGAAATTGATCCTGCAGACTTACCTAAACATTTTTCACTTGCTTATGATGATCAACAACCGACTGTGCGGGTGCTTAATAAGCCTTACACTGGCTCTTATGAAACATCTCAAGTGTATGTAATTGATGGTTTTATTGTTTCTGATAATGTGGCTGTTCATAGCGTGAAAACAAAGGACGAACAATTTAAATATACAGATCACCAACCTGTGAAGATGGAAGTTGGGTTAAAATAGAAAAAGTACAAACGGTGCTTGTTGCTTGCACCGTTTGTACTTTTTATTTTACAGATAGCCTTTAGTAATAGAATGAGTGGAATTTAGCATATTTGCTGGGGTTCCTGTAAAAAGAAGCTGTCCGCCATTTTCTCCACCTTCGGGACCTAGTTCAATCAACCAGTCGGCACTTTTAATCACATCAATGTGATGTTCTAATAAAATCAAGCTGTTTCCTTCTTCTACCATTCGATTGAAAAGTTGAAGACTTTGTTGGATATCAATTAAGTGTAAGCCATCTGTAGGTTCATCCATTAAATAGATAGCTTTTTTTTGGTGAAGTGTGTCTGCTAATTTTACCCTTTGCAATTCGCCACCAGATAATGTTGAGAGCGATTGATTGAGTTTAAGGTAGCTTAAGCCAACTTCCAGTAAATTTTTTAATGAAAGAGCAAAAGGCTGGTCTTTGAAAAAATCATAGCCATCTTTAACGCTTAAAGCTAGTACTTCAACGATATTTTTTCCGTTATACAGATAATGAAGCACCTCTTCTTTGTAACGCGTTCCGTGACAGGTTTCGCAAATACTAGTAACATCCTCCATAAAAGACATATCGGAGACAATTATGCCTTTCCCCTTACAAGTAGGACAGGCGCCTTTGGAATTATAGCTAAATAAAGCTGGACTAACATGATTTTCTTCCGCAAACAGTTTGCGGACCTTATCAAAAATATTGAGATAGGTCATTGGTGTGGATCGTAAATTTGCGGTAATGCTTTTTTGTGAAAGATGAATAATTTCTTGATTATCAGCTTGGGCTTTTTGATAAATTTCTTCCGCTAATGATGATTTACCTGAACCAGCGACCCCACAAATAACAGTCAAAACTCCTAACGGAACTTCGACAGATAGATTGTTTAAATTATGCAGTGTCGCATGTTCGATTGATAAAGACTTCCTTGCTTTTCTTGGTTGGTCGTTTAAAGGGAGCGGCTCTTGAAGGGCTTGACTAGTCAAGGTTTTGGAGGCTAAAAATGCGTCATACGTTCCTGAAAACTGGACATGGCCACCATTTTCGCCTGCGAAAGGTCCTATATCGATGATAAAATCAGCTTCTCTAATTAATTGTGGATTATGTTCCACGAGAACCACGGTGTTTCCTTTATTTTTTAAATTGAGCAATGCACGACTGATCCGTTCGATGTCCTTTGGATGTAAGCCAGCACTTGGTTCATCTAAAATATACATAATATCGTTTAAGGCGCTGTTTACATACTTAGCAATTTTAATCCGCTGTGCTTCACCACCAGAAAGTGTTTCAGTTGCTCGTCCTAATGTGAGGTAGGAGAGACCGATATTAATTAATGCTTCTAGACGTACAAGTAGCTCTTCTTGAATATTTTTTATTAAGGAAAGGTCCATTGAACGAATAAAAGAATGTAATTCAGTGAGTGGCATGTCAACAGCATCAGCAATACTTTTCTGATTAATTTTGCAGCTACGAACACGTTCATTGACTCTACTTCCTAAACAATCAGGACATCTTTTTACGGTAACAAAGTGATTAAGGTATTTTTGATGACGTTTGCCTTCGTCTGTATGCAATATGCTACGTTGCATGCGCGGGACGATTCCTTCATACAAAGCTGTATGAGGCCACTCTTTGGGTGGATTAGCTAGTTTTTGTTGTGGAGCATATAAAAATAATGCTAACTCTTCAGGGGAATAGTCCTTGATTTTTTTATCCAAATCAAATAGACCACTATGGGCATAACGCTTCCACCGCCAGTTGCCAACTGTAAATGTGGGGAAATCGATAGGCCCTTCGTTTAATGATTTGTCATAATCAACTAGCTGATGAAGATTGATTTCGGTAATCTTTCCTAAGCCATCGCATGTTGGACATTTTCCATCCGGATGATTAAACGAAAAAGTATCTGAATAACCAACAAATGGAGAACCTGCTCGTGAAAACAGCAAACGTAAAAACGTATAAATATCTGTGTACGTTCCCACTGTCGAACGAGAATTACCTGCTACTTTTTTCTGGTCAATGACAATTGCAACAGGAAGATTCTCGATTTTTTCAACTTCTGGACGACCATATTTGGGTAAGTAATTTTGAACAAACGAACTAAATGTATCATTTAGTTCACGACGTGATTCAGCGGCTAATGTGTCAAATACTAAGGAGGACTTTCCTGAACCCGAAAGTCCAGTAACAACAGTTAGTTGCTTTTTAGGGATATTGACAGAGACATTCTTCAAATTATTTTGTGTTGCGTGCTTAATTTCAATCCATTCCATTAAAAAACCTCCGTTTCTATTCTATTTTAGCATATAAAAAGAACCTAGCCTAAAAGTTGAACATTGGAATTTTCAAGAGAACTTTACTTTTTAATCGCTTTCATTTATGCTATAAGTAATACAGATTTTTTATCTGTATTAATAGATAAAGGATGTGACTTATGAAGAAGTCGATTTTGTTCAAAAAGTTAGGGATTATTTTATTAATTAGCCAAACACTGGTAGGGGTACCAATGTTGGCACAAGAAAGTATACTAGAAACAACCGTTCAAACAGAGACGGAATCAGTAACAACAGAAACCAGTCAGACTGTAGCTAACTTGGAATCTGAAACTACTAGCCAAACGGTGATGCAGGAAAAAGAATCCTCTTCGGCAATCGCCGAAAGCAGTAGCCGAAATGTGGTTGCAGTAACCACTGAAACCACAAATGAGATACAAAATAGTGATACAGATGGAAAAGCTGTTTCTACAGAGAATGCTTTTTCAGAAGCAGATTATAAACAAGCAACTGCACTGGAGTTAGCAACTTTAGTAAGAGAAAAAAAGGTGACGAGCGAAGAATTAGTAAAAATTGCGTTGGCCATCACTAAACGTGAAAATCCTACATTAAATGCGGTCATTACTTTACGAGAAGAAGCGGCTTTGACAGAAGCAAAAGCTTTACAAGATACAGGTCAACCATTTCTAGGTGTGCCGCTCTTACTAAAAGGGTTAGGACAATCCTTGAAAGGTGAAAGCAACACGAACGGTTTTGGTTTTCTCCGAGATCAAGTAGCTGGTGGGACATCGACCTTTGTCAAAGCACTACAAAATGCCGGCTTCATAATCATTGGTCAAACGAATTATCCAGAATTAGGTTGGAAGAATATTTCAGATTCAAAGTTATATGGCGTTTCCGTCAATCCATGGAATCCTAACCATTATTCAGGTGGTTCTTCAGGCGGAGCGGGTGCTAGTGTCGCCGCGGCATTTGTTCCCATTGCTTCTGGAAGTGATGCTGGTGGCTCTATCCGCATCCCTGCTTCTTGGACAGGCACCGTAGGCTTGAAACCTTCTAGAGGAGTAATCATTGGTAATTCTAATAGTGCAAAAGGTCAAACTGTTCACTTTGGTTTAAGTCGAACCGTGGCGGATACAAATGCATTATTTGAAACCTTATTAACCAAAAAAGATCTTCCTGCGGGACATTTAAGTCAAGCGCAACCCATTGCTTATACAACAGAATCCCCTGCCGGAACGCCTGTAAGTGCCGAAGCAAAAGAGGCGGTCGCTGAAGCTGTTGCTTTTTTAAAAGACCAAGGGTACACATTGGTTGAAGTGAAGCACCCTGTTGATGGGGAACGTCTAATGAAAAATTATTATACTGTAGCTGCTGGCTCAGCAGGAATTGCCGATTTTATGGCGCGGCAGAAATTAAAAAGACCGCTTGAACGAAATGATGTAGAACTGTTAACATGGGCGCTTTTTCAAACAGGAAAAAATATAACGAGTGAAGAGACAACTGCGGCTTGGACAGATATTGCTTTACAAGCACAAGCGATGGACGAATTTTATCAACAGTATCCTATCTTATTAACACCAACGACAGCTGCCACGGCACCTAGTATTGATAATCTGTTACTAAAAACAGAACATGCAGCACAGATGGAAAAAATTGATCAATTGTCACCAGCAGAACAAAAACAATTGATTTATGACCAATGGCTGACGGCGTTCACATATACACCGTTTACACAACAAGCAAATTTATTTGGACATCCAGCATTAAGTGTACCAACTTACGTTTCAAAAGAAGGACTGCCTTTGGGGATTCAATTTAATAGTGCATTAAATGAAGACCGAACGTTGCTACAATTAGGTGCTTTATTTGAAAATAACCACAAGATAAATCAACCACATGTAGAAGAACCAGACAAAGACAAAGACCCAAATGCAAGCGGCGAACCAGATAAAGACAAAGAGCCGGATGCAAGTGGCGAACCAGACAAAGACAAAGAGCCAAATGCAAGCGGCGAACCAGATAAAGACAAAGAACCAGATGCAAGTGGCGAACCAGAAAAAGATAAAGACTCAGATGCAAGTGGCAAACCAGAAAAAGACAAAGAAACAAAAACAAGTGAAGGACCAATCGAAGGAAAAGATCAAAACCAAAACCCAGACAAAGCTGGAAAAACTACTAGTGAGTCATCCTTAGATAATTCGCTGAATTCATCAGCAAATCAGGGAACCAAATCAACAGAAAGTACGCATGCTTTTTCTAATAAAAGTATGATTGGGAAACAAGAACAGCTTCCCAAAAAAGTATTACCAAAAGCAGGTGCAGAAGTACCTAGTACTTTCTGGGTTGTTTTAGGAGGAGCTTTCTTAGTAACGAGTGGAACGATTTATATAAGGAAAACTAGAAAATGATAACCAGTGAAGGCTAGAGACAATTTATCCCCAATTGTCTCCAGCCTTTTTTCTTTGGTATACTAAAACCAATAGGGAAATGGAGGCGAAAGTAATGAGGGCGTTTGAGAAGATTCCAGCGTTTCAGCAATGGCAAAAAGTTGAAGCTATTCACCGTGGTTGGTCAACTGATTTAAAGTTTAAAGTTACCAAAAATCAAGAAACCTTTTTATTGCGAATTTTTCAACAAGAAGAGTTATTAGCCAAACAACAAGAATATCAATTTATCAAAAAAGTAGCGGCGTTAGGATTTCCCAGTTCTAAACCTTTTTTATGTGCACCTATTCCTGAAAGTGAACAAGGATACATGTTATTAACGTATCTAGAAGGTGAAGACTTAAGCGGTGTTTTACCCGCTCTTTCTCCCAAAGGACAACTGAACTTAGGCGTAGAGGCAGGCCGCTATTTAAACAAAATCCATAAGCTTTTGTTGCCTGAAAGGATTAGTCAAAGAGAGATTGCGCGAAATTTATACGAAAAAAAGCAGAGCCAACTAAATAAGTATAAGGAATCTCAATTTTGTATGCCGTACCAGCAGCCAATAATTTCATATTTAGAAAAACAATTACCGTTATTGCAACAACGGCCTGTAGTTTATCAGCATGGAGATTTCCATGTAGGAAATTTTATTTACTTGCCAACTAGGCAGGTCGGTGTGATTGATTTTAATCGATGGGATTTTGGGGATCCTTATGAAGAATTTTACAAGTTACAATTTTTTTCAAGAAATGTTTCGCCATTGTTTGCTTATGGTCAATTACAAGGTTATTTTGCTGGGAAAGTTCCTACCTTATTTTGGCAGTTTCAAAAGCTTTATACTTTTCACGCAGGACTCTATTCTTTAGTTTGGGCACTGAGCTTTGGTGAAAAAGAAATCAGGACTATGGAACAGCAATACCAACAATTACTAGAGGACTATAATTGTGGAGAATTACTAGTTCCCAAATGGTTTTCAACTATCCAAAGAAAGGGATTGAGATTTTAGGTTTATTTCGATAGAATAAAAACAAAAACAGGAGTTTAAGGAATGAAACTAAACGGGATTATTATGATAACGGTTGTTGGAAGCGTTTTATCTGGCTGTGGTTGGCAAAAATCGAAAGAGGAATCACAGAAAGTACAAACCGTACAAACAAACAATGTAAATACTGAAGAAACAAGAGCAATTTCAGCAACCGAAGTTAGTCAAACCACGGCGTTGGAATTAGAGCAAACAACGCAAACACAAGAATTAACTGAATTAGTTACAGAAGAAGGGACGATTTGGAATCAGCAAAAAGCAAAACAGTTAGGACAATACATGGAAACCTGGGGTCAAGAACGCAATCAGAACTATCAAGCGTACCAACCAGGTCACTCTGTAGCTTTTTACACGATTCAAGTGCCTGATGATTTATTGAGTTATGAACCTAAAATACAACCAGCTATTGGGAACAATCCCATTTGGTTAAATTGGTCAGAAACAGGCAGCGAAGGGGGTTATTGTCTGGTGGCAGTATACTCTGACAGTGCGACACAAGTTACCCAGAAGCATGTCTATTTATTTACTTTAGTGAATGGTGAAGCCAAAGTCTATGTGAGTAAAGAACAGCCAGTAGAGGAGCAACCTTATTTGTTTTTAAAAGAAACAAGCAATACAGAACTGAAAGAACAATTCACAAATCTTGTGAATAATCTTTAATTTTTTATTTAATCAAAAGGAAAAGAAAATTTATCATTGACAAAGTATCCGCTTTCATTTTATTCTGTAGCTACCCCTTGGGAAAGGGCAAAAGGAAGTTTTGAAAGGGATGGAAAAAATGAAGGAAACAAGTTTAGTAATTATTAAGCCAGATGGCGTTGAACGAAAGTTAGTTGGCAAAATCATTCAACGTTTTGAAGATAAAGGTATTGACTTATTGCACCTTAAATTCGAACGACTAACAGTAGAAACAGTGAAGGAACATTATGAGCATTTAAAAGATGAACTATTTTTCCCTGAATTATTAGCCTATATGACAAGTGGCCCAGTGGTTGTGATGGTCGTTGTAGGGGACAATGTGGTTAAAAAAGTGCGTAAATTAGTTGGAGCAACGAATCCGTTAGATGCTGAAAGTGGCACCTTACGAGCGGATTATGGGTTGTCTGTCACCAAAAATTTAATCCATGCTTCTGATTCTGTTCAATCAGCAAAAATTGAGATGCAACGGTTCTTTGGTTAATCAGCAAAAAAGAAACAATCCTTTATTTTTTATAAAGGATTGTTTCTTTTTTATTAATTGTCAGAATATTCCGCTTAAATGGTTGACATCTGGAGGTAGAAGAGTAGTATAGACTACATACTAAATACTAAATGACTGTGTGTGCTTCAGGAGGATAAAATGATAACAAGTGATGAATTGACAGAAAACCTTAGTCCGTTTGAATTAAGTCTATTTTTAGAGAAGAAATTACATGAAGAAAATCATAATTTAGAAACATTGTTAAATGCAGGGCGAGGCAATCCTAATTGGACGGCGCCAACACCAAGGGAAGCCTTTTTTTTATTAGGTCAATTTGCTACAAAAGAAACGTTAAGAGAGGGGAGCGAACAAACGGCTGGTATGATTCAGCCAAGTTTTGGTAGAACGCAACGCTTCTTAAACTTTTTAGCAGAAAATCCAAGCAAAGGGGCAACCTTCTTACAAGAAATTTGGACAGCAGAGCATAACTATTTTGGGATGGATAAGGAAATGTGGTTAGATGCCATGTTAGACTATGTGATTGGGGATAATTATCCGAATCCTGTTCGTTGCTTGAAGGCGTGTGAACAACCGATTAAAGCATATTTAAATCAAGAATTATTTTCCAGCGAAGCACAACCGTTTGATATTTTTGCCGTTGAGGGTGGTACAGCAGGGATTTGTTACTTGTTTGATACGTTGGCAAATAATTATTTACTAGAAAAAGGTGATCGTATTGCGTTGTTATTACCAACGTTTGCTCCTTATTTAGAAATTCCAGAACTACCACGTTATGACTTTGACGTGGTTAAAATCAAAGCAGAGCAAATGATTATTGATGGAAAAACGACGTATCAATACTCAAACAAGGAAATTGATAAACTAAAAGACCCGTCCATCAAAGCGGTTTTTGTCGTAAATCCCAGCAATCCAACTGCTAATGCTATGGGAAAACCTACCATTGAACAAATCAAACAAATCGTTGCAGTGGATAACCCTAAGTTAATGATTTTAACAGATGACGTTTACGGAACCTTTGTGCCAGCTTTCCGTTCACTATTTACGGAGTTACCTTACAATATAGCCTGTATCTATTCTTATTCTAAATACTTTGGCGCTACCGGTTGGCGTGTGGGGACTATTGCGGTCAGTCAAGAGAACATCTTTGATCAATTATTAAAAGAATTGCCAGTGGCTCGAAAAATGGAATTACAGGCACGTTATGCTACATTGAATGCAGACACAAGCCAAATTAACTTTATCAGCCGCTTAGTCGCAGACAGCCGCGATATTGCGTTGAACCATGCAGCGGGACTTTCTTCTATTCAGCAAGCAATGATGGCTTTATTTAGTTTGTATGCTTTGTTAAAAGACGGTCAAGCATATAAAGACGAAGTGATGGATATCTGTCATACGCGTGAAAAGCTCTTGTTCCGCACCTTAGGCATTGAAGAGCCTTTAGCAAGTTTAAATACAGCATACTATTGTGAAATTAACTTTAGAGATTGGACAGAAAAACGTTATGGCCCAGAATTTTCAAGTTATTTAACGAAATCGTGGACGATCACAAAAGTATTAACTTCGTTAGCAGAAAAAGAAAAATTAATGCTTTTAAAAGCGGATGCTTTCGGGAGTGACAAATGGTCAGTTCGAATTTCTTTAGCCAATTTAGCTACTAACCAATATAGTGAAGTTGGTAAACGAATGATTCGCCTATCTGAACACATTAAAGAAGAGTGGTTGCGCCAAAAGCGCCAAGCAATTAAATAAAAAAACGCTAAGTCTCTTAAGCTGCAGGAGACTTAGCGTTTTTGTTTATTATTTATTCATTTTTCCGTCAGTTTTGGTTTATAAATGTTTGCTACACTGGAGATAAGAGGAAATTAAGCGTTTATAAAAAGGAGAGAAGTGAATGAAACATATTAAAGGAATGTTGGTTTTTATCGGATTATTTATTTTGGTTGGTTGTGCGCCAGATCAAGAGCCAACGAAACAAACAACAAGTGGTCCGCAAGAGACAAAGCAAGTGAAGCAAGTTACCGTCACCAATCAAACGACTTCTGCGGTGGAAAAACAAGCGCCGACTAAAAATGACGAACTGATTGCTAATCAATTGACTTTTGATTCTCATGAATACACGTACGAAGTGGTTACAGGGGCCACACAAACGACATTTGGAACAACCCCACCAGCAAAATATACACCGGAAGAAAAAAAGAAAAAAATGTTTTGGTCCAATCAACCGCCTTTGGGATTAATGACGGGTAACTATTATAAAAATGAAGGTGTATTTACTGGCGGAAATTACGGCATTGTAGAGATTATTACGGAACCTGAAACGCAAAGGATTCTGAATGTTGAGTTTACAGAGTTTGCTAGTGATCCTTATTATGATACACGCTATTCGGGTGTCAACAAACGCCTGTCGGATTATCCTGAATTTCAAGCAAGCAACACGCGTACAGACGATACGTTAGTCACCGTTGTTAATGGTATTACTTATGTAGAAAAACAAATGCGTGACGAAAATCGTGTTACAGGTAATTTTTATACGGTACGCGGTTCATCAACTTCTGCGCGTGAAGGATTAATGCCTTTAGCAGCAGAGATGGACACTTGGCTAAAAGAGCCATCGAAAGAAACGTATATCGGTTACGCAGAAGATTTAGGCAATGGCCTAATCGCTCGACTTCAAGTGATAACAGAAGAGCAGAAAATAAAACATGTCAGCTATGATGAATACTTTTCAGATGAACAGGAAAAAATCACAGAAACAGCCCTGCGGCCTTTTTATCGTCAATCGAAATATTATTCACCAGGATACAATAAACAAACCAACAATTCTTTTATTCATTTTGTAGATGCACTAACAAAGGCCATTACGACACAACAAACTTTATCCGTTAACGAAGAACAAGAGCTACAGCATCCGTCTTTTACTACTTATCAAAGATTGGCTGAAAAAATCAGCACGTTTCAAAATTCATTGAAGGAATAAAAAAACGGAAGTGGGGCATAAGTCGTTTCGACTTATGCCCTACTTTTGTAATCTTAAGATTATCAGCTAAACCAAAGTGAGTTCTTTTTAAAGAAATACTTTTATTTTAGCCTTTTATAGATCTAAATAATTTTCTAAGTAATCTGCTAAACCATCTTGATCATTTGTTTTTTCAGTGACATCGTTGGCTACGGATTTAATTTTATCCGTGGCATTGTTCATAGCAACACCCCAACCAGCATAACTTAACATTTCTTCGTCATTATGTTCATCGCCAAAAGCAATGATATCAGCTGGTTTGACAGATAAAAAGTTCGCCACTTGATCAACGCCATGGGCCTTTTGAATTCCTTTTGCGACCATTTCTAAAATAGGCATTGGACCGCCCCAAGTGCGGACATCAATATAATCACCATATTGTTTTGTCAATGTATCAGCAACTTTTTCAGCTTGGTTTGGTGTGGTCCGAACCATCATTGAGGTAGGATTTGTTCGTAAATTTTTAGCAGTAAGTAAATTATCTAAGGTTGCTTTGGAAGCAAAAAATTTCGGATCGAACCCATCTAACGTATCGATATAAAATGTTTCTTTGTTTTCAGCAGCAACAAAATCTAATTGTAATTCTTTTTTCTGTGCCAAAATGTCAAAGACTAGGTCACGCTCAATATTGGCTTCGCTTTCCAAGTCCCATTTTTTCTCTGGAATGTGGACTAAAGCGCCGTTAAAGTTAACCATAGGGGTCGTTAGGCCAAGTTGTTGGTAAAATTGATGACTCATTCTATAGGGACGTCCAGTGGCAATACTGACGTAATGACCGTTGTCAATCGCTTTTTTTAGTGTTTGTTCGGTTTTTGGACTGATTAAAGACTGTGCATTTAATGTTGTGCCGTCTAAATCAATAGCAATTAATTTTTTCAAGTAAAAATTCCTCCTAAATGCCTTTTACTCAGTCTAGCATAAAACCGAAGATTATCAAGGGGAGAAGCATGTTCATTTATAAGGTTTAAAAAAAAGCTTAAGAAGTATGCTACACTAAAATAAACCGTTTGAAAAAGGAGCGCAGAGCATCTTGAAAAATTCTAGAAATTATTTACGAGTGATCACCTTAATCTATTGTATCTATATGTGGTTATTTGCTACGCATTTTCATTTTATGGCGTTGAACGTGTTGTTAGCCTATATTCCAATTGAACTTAGTTATCTTTTAAACGCAGAAAAACGTAAAAGGGATTGGTTGATAGGTTTTGCTTGGTTAATTTTTTATCCTAATGCGCCGTACCTATTTACGGATTTTTTTCATTTAGAAACGCTATCTATTTATCGAGGCTTTAATACGATTTTTGCAAACCAAATTGGTGATTGGTGGGCGTTTGTTTGCTTAACTAGCGGGATTGTTATATATGGACTTTTAGGGATGAAAACAGTAACAACTGTTAGTCAGAAATTGCAAAGTTATTGTGACTATAGAACAATTGTAGTCTTTCAAGCCAGCCTTCATTTCTTGTCTGCTTTGGCGATTTATGTTGGACGTTTTGATCGATTACACAGTGTCTATCTTTTTATGAGTCCAATTGAAACAGTGAAAATTATCTTTTTTGACTGGTCCCTTCAAAAATTAATGTTTATTTTATTAATGATGTTTCTACAGATGCTGTTGTTTGGGCTAATCCAATTATTAGGAAAAGAAGAAGCAATGTAAAGCTTTTTCTTTTTTTATACCCACAAAACACGAACGTTATATAGAAAAATATATATAATAGTTAATATTTTGTTGTAAAAAGATAGCGATTCTCTTATAATCAAAGAGTAATTATTCGAAAACATGGATTTTAAGGGAGAGAAGTGCAATTATGAATACGTTTTTCAAATTAAAGGAAAACAAGACAACGGTATCAACTGAAATAATGGCGGGGGTCACGACCTTTTTTGCAATGAGTTATATTTTATTTGTTAATCCGTCCATTCTTTCAGAAACAGGGATGCCTTTTCAGGCTGTTTTTTTAGCGACCATTATTGCTTCAATCATCGGTACATTAATTATGGGGCTGTTTGCTAATGTACCTTACGCTCAAGCACCGGGGATGGGACTCAATGCTTTCTTCACGTTTACGGTCGTTTTTGGGATGGGGTATACATGGCAACAAGCATTAGCAATGGTTTTTATTTGTGGTTTGATTAATATTTTAATTACAGTGACAAAAATTCGCAAAATGATTATTAAAGCAATTCCAGAGAGTTTACAACATGCTATTGGTGGTGGGATTGGAATTTTTGTCGCTTATGTAGGGTTGAAAAATGCTGGCTTACTAAGTTTCACAGTACAAGCAGAACCTCAAAATGGTGTTGTGAATGGTTCGAGTATCGTGCCCGCTTTAGGAAATTTTGATAATCCAGCCATTATTTTGGCGGTAATTGGGTTAGTTTTAACAACGATTTTAGTTGTCACGAATGTTCGTGGGGCTATTTTAATTGGCATTGTGGTTACTACGTTAGTCGCAATTCCAATGGGGGTGGTAGACACTGCTTCGGTTGATTGGCATGCTAATTCGTTGGGCAATTCATTTAAAGAATTAGGTACAACTTTTGGCGCTGCTTTTGGTGCTGAGGGCTTACAGTCATTGTTTAGTGATTCTTCAAAAATTCCTCAAGTCTTAATGACCATTATTGCCTTCAGTTTATCAGATACGTTTGATACAATTGGAACATTTATCGGTACGGGACGTCGAACAGGGATTTTCTCTAAAGAAGATGAATTAGCTTTAGAAGATAGTAAGGGTTTCAGCACTAAAATGGACAAAGCTCTATTTGCAGATGCTATTGCAACATCTATCGGTGCGATTTTTGGTACATCGAATACGACAACTTATGTAGAAAGTGCAGCAGGAATCGGTGCGGGTGGTCGAACAGGTTTGACATCGGTAGTGGTAGCAATTCTATTTGCCTTAAGTAGTCTTTTTTCACCACTTATTGCTATTGTACCAGCACAAGCTACGGCTCCAGCGTTAATTTTAGTGGGAATTATGATGTTAGCTTCTTTCAAAGACATCAATTGGACGGATTTAGAAGATGCGATTCCAGCATTTTTTGCTTCAATTTTCATGGGATTATGTTATAGCATCTCTTATGGGATTGCTGCTGGGTTCATCTTTTATGCAGTGGTGAAAGTAGTCAAAGGAAAAGCCAAAGAAGTTTCACCAATTATTTGGGTCATTGATGCGTTGTTTATCTTAAACTTTGTAATCTTAGCTATTTTATAGTAAACAGAAGTGAGGCTAAGATAACAGCGGTTAGCTTTGAAGGTGTTGTATTTATTCAGCTGTTTATCTTAAGCCCAAGTGTTAAGAAGTCTGGCAGATTGGTCGTTTTGACCGGTCTGTCAGACTTTTTTTTAAAGAATTTTCTTTTGAGAGATTCACTCTTTTAGAGTATAGTGGTAGGTGAAGAGGTGATAAGGTGGATAAAAGTATGAAAATAAAATGGAAGCAGAATTTGTTAGTCGCATGGATTGGTTGCTTTTTTACAGGGGCGAGTATTAGCTTAGTTATGCCGTTTATTCCAGTATACGTTGAACAATTAGGGACGCCTAAGAGTCAAGTAGAGTTGTTTTCTGGATTGGCAATTTCTGTCACGGCGTTTGCTGCTGCGATTGTTGCACCGATTTGGGGAAATTTAGCTGATCGAAAAGGTCGGAAAATTATGATGATTCGGGCTGCAGCAGGAATGACGATCACAATGGGGGCGTTAGCATTTGTCCCTAATGTATACTGGCTGTTGATTATGCGTTTTATGAACGGGATTTTATCCGGCTATATTCCTAACGCAACAGCGATGATTGCATCGCAGGCGCCAAAAGAGAAAAATGGCTGGGCTCTAGGGACATTATCAACAGGTGCAATTGCTGGGACGTTAATTGCGCCATCAATTGGCGGTGCGTTGGCACAGTGGTTTGGAATGGAAAATGTCTTTATTATTACCGGCGTTATTTTATTCATTACAACGTTGTTGACTATCTTTTTAGTTAAAGAAGATTTTCAACCAGTTGAGAAAAAGGATTTATTAACGACTAAAGAAATTTTTAGTAAGATGGATCATGTTTCAGTATTGATTGGTTTGTTTGTGACTACGTTAATTTTACAATTAGGAATTACAAGTATCAGCCCAATCTTAACGCTATATATTCGATCTTTAAGTGGCGATACAGAGAATGTATTATTTGTTAGTGGTTTGATTGTTTCGATTGCCGGCGTTTCAGCAATTATTTCTTCTCCAACTTTGGGAAAAATTGGGGACCGCATTGGGAACCAAAAAGTTTTATTAGGCGGATTAATTCTTTCTTTTATTTGTTACATTCCCATGGCGTTTGTGCAAACACCTTTTCAGTTAGGTGTTTTACGATTCCTTTTAGGTTTTTCAACAGGTGCTTTAATGCCATCAATCAATACGTTAATTAGTAAAATAACGCCAACGGAGGGCGTAAGTAGAGTTTATAGTTACAATCAGATGTGTAGTAATTTCGGTCAAGTTTTAGGACCGATGGTAGGGTCGACAGTTGCCCATGGTTTTGGCTATTCTTCTGTTTTTCTGGTAACCGCTTGTTTCGTTTTAGGAAACATTGGGTTGTCCTTCTTTAATTTCCGAAAAGTTTTAAATAAAAAGCTCTAAACAGTTGAAAAGATAAAAAAACCAGTTACAATAACTTTAGTAACTGGTTTTTTCTTATTTAACAGGTTTGGTTTCTTTCGGTACTGCAAAGTGTGCAATTAATAAAATAATAACGGCTGTTGCCAACGATAGAATCGTTGTCATTTTAAAGTCGTATGAACCACCAGATAATGCACCGCCGATATATCCAACGACTTGGCCTAATGCGAAGGTCCAGAAAAATACAACAAGATAACGCATATGAGCACCTCTTTTCTAGCTCTTAGTTTAGCATATTTTCTTTAAAAGTAAAGAATCCGCGATAGGAAAATAAGAGAAGAGGCAAAAAATAGCAAGGATTCAAAAAGGAGCTGTCCAATGTCATTTCCACAATTACATACCGTTACTTCCTACTCGCTTTTATCTAGTACGGTTAGGATTCGTTCCTATGTAAAACAAGCGAAAGCGTTAGGTTATCAAACATTAGCGATTACCGATATCAATGTCTTGCATGGGGCGGTTGAATTTTATGAAGCATGCCAAGAAGCGGGAATTCAACCAATTATCGGTTTAAGATTAGAATATACCCCAGCAGAAAAAGAAGGGCATTCCGAGTTGCTTTTATTTGCTAAAAATTTAAAAGGATATCAGCAATTAATGCAACTATCTAGCAGCAAAATGACGACAGAGGGTCCCTTTTACTTAGCGGAACATCAATCCTTATTAAGTGATTTATTTGCCGTGACTTTGTCAGCTAAAGGAGAAGTCGCCCAAACATTTTTTGAAGATGAACAACAAGCGGTTCACGCTTTCCAACAACTTGCTTCATATTTTGATCCCCAGTCGTTATTTGTTGAACATTCTTTTTCAATGAATCAACAACGCAATCCAGCGCTCTTTTCTTTTTACCAAAGAGAACAATTACCTGGCGTGGCTTTGCAAGAGGTACGTCATTTAACAAGGGAAGAAGGCTTTGCCGTTACTGTTCTTGAGAGCATCAAAGAAAATAATCAATTGAATATTACAAGCCAAACACCGGAAATAGAAGGTCTGAATTACTTGCGCGAAGCAGAGACGACGATGGAACAAATGCTTCAAATAGCTGGTTCAGAAGTGGTCCAGAATACGATTCAGCTAGCTGAAAATTGCCGAGTTGACATTCCTTTACATCAAAAATTATTACCGCATTTTCCTGTGCCTGATAATCAAACGGCTGGTTCTTATTTACGCTCATTGTGTTTAGAAAAATTACCAGAAAGAGTGCCTCATCTAAATGAAGTTTACCAAAAACGATTAGAAAAAGAGTTAACCATCATTCACAATATGGGCTTTGATGATTACTTTTTAATCGTTTGGGATGTGATGGACTTCTGTCATAACAATCAAATTGTTACAGGCGCTGGCCGAGGTTCAGCTGCAGGCTCTTTAGTGTCCTATGTGTTATCAATTACAGATGTAGATCCAATCAAATATGATTTGCTTTTTGAACGTTTTTTGAATCCAGAACGCTACACGATGCCCGATATTGATTTAGATATTCCTGATAATCGGCGGGAGGAAGTTTTAGCTTATGTCAGTCAAAAATATGGTCATTATCATATGGCGCAAATTGCCACGTTTGGTACGATGGCTGCGAAAATGGTTTTACGGGACGTTGCACGTGTTTTCGGGTTGTCCCAGAGTGAAGCGAATCGTTGGTCGGCAGCTGTCCCCAACAAGCTGAAAATTACGTTAGAAGAAGCATACCAAGAGTCAAAACGGATGCAAGAATTGGTCAATTTTTCACCAAATAATCAATTGCTCTATAAAACAGCTGTTCAGCTAGAAGGATTGCCTCGCCATGTTTCTACGCACGCAGCAGGTGTGGTAATTAGTGATGAAAATCTTTTGAATTTGGTTCCGTTACAACCAGGATCGAATGAAATTTTATTGACCCAATTTACTATGAATGATGTTGAAAAAATTGGTCTTCTGAAAATGGATTTCTTGGGCTTAAGAAATTTATCCATCATTGATGATACCCTCACAGCTGTTAAACGCGTCTATAATCGAACCATTCGTTTAAATCAGATTCCATTAGATGACGAAACAACGCTGGCTTTATTTAGAAAAGGGGAAACAAGTGGCGTTTTCCAGTTTGAATCTGCTGGAATTCGGAATGTATTAAGAAAATTAGGGCCAACTAGCATTGAAGATATTGCTGCTGTCAATGCCCTGTATCGTCCTGGTCCGATGCAAAATATTGATGTTTTCATCCGCCGGAAAAAAGGCTTGGAACAAATTAGTTATCCAGAGCCTAGTCTCGCCCCCATTTTGGAAAATACGTACGGAATTATTGTTTACCAAGAGCAGATTATGCAAGTTGCTGCGAAAATGGCAGGCTTCTCTTTAGGGCAAGCTGACATTTTACGTCGGGCCATTAGTAAAAAGAAAAAAGATGTGCTAGATGAAGAACGAAATCATTTTGTTAATGGTGCGCTACAACAAGGCTATCCTCAAGAGACAGCTAACCAAGTGTACGATTATATAGAGCGCTTTGCTAATTATGGCTTTAACCGCTCGCATGCATTTGCCTATTCCTTTATTGGTTTTCAAATGGCTTACTTGAAGGTTCATTATCCGAGTGCTTTTTATGTCGCATTGTTGCATTCTGTTCGTCATAATCCAACAAAAATTAAAGAATATATTGGCGAAGCTAGAAAAAACAAGCAGACGATTTTGCAGCCGTCAATTAACCAAAGTCACTACAGCTTTTACCTAAATCAGCAACAGCAAATTTTATTTGGTTTTAGTTCTTTAAAAGGAATCCGCCGAGACTTCATTCAAAATATTTTAAATGAACGCCGAGAAAATGGACCGTACAAAACGTTCGATGAGTTTCTTTTGCGAATTGACCGTAAGTGGTTGAAAGTTGAAAATATCGAACCATTGATTGCCATCGGTGCATTTGACGAAATTGCGCCTAATCGCCGTCAATTAGCGGTAGGTTTAGAGAGTAATATCCAAAGTATTCTTCTCAGCGGTGGTAGTATGGATTTGTTAGAAACATTGAAGCCAAAGGAAGAAGAAATTGCCGATTATCCGCTAGAAGAGCGACTAGAACAAGAAGAACAATATTTAGGGGTCTATTTATCAGGACATCCGACAGAAGAGTTCAAAAAAACACGCTTAGCCAAGCAAACGCAACTTGTTCATGAACTTGTTGAAAATCAGCCCACGAAATTATTGATTTATGTCAAAAACATTCGGACGATTCGGACCAAAAAGGGAGAACAAATGGCCTTTGTTGATGGGGATGATACAACAGGAAGTATTTCACTAACGTTGTTCCCAACCGTTTTTCGCCAGTTAAGACAGAGTGTCGAGAAAGGGCAAGTTTATTATGTGGAAGGAAAAGTGGAACGCAGTACGTACAATCAAGAATTGCAAATATTGGTTCAACGAATAGAAAAAGCGCAACAAGTAGAAACATCAATTAGTGACGAAACGTGTTTTATCAGAATTACAAAAGATGTCGAACAAACGGACGTTTTTCAGAAAATGAAAGAGGTACTCAGTCGTCATGCTGGACACATTCCAGTGATTGTCTATTTTGAAAAAACAGGAAAGAAAATAGTATTAAATGAAGAAAATTGGGTCGCTCATACAAGCGCTAGTCAGCAACAATTAGCTTACGTTTTAGGTGAGCAAAACGTCATTTTCAAATGATTTACGGTAAAAAATACTAGTTGTTTTCAACTTTTTTCATTTTTTTCTTCTTAACTCAAGACATTTTGGTTCTTTAATGGTAAAATGAATGACGTAATATTTTTGTATATCAATTTTTGCGAAAAGGTTTCTTTTGGCAGTTGAAAGTATATTATATGAGGTGAAATAGCGAATGAAACGCATTGGTATTTTAACCAGCGGGGGAGATGCCCCTGGAATGAACGCTGCAATTCGTGCAGTCGTACGCAAAAGTATTTTTGATGGAATCGAAGTTTACGGTATTAACTATGGATTTGCCGGTTTAGTCGCAGGCGACATCCGTCGTTTAGATGTTGCTGACGTTGGCGATAAGATTCAACGTGGTGGAACATTCTTGTACTCTGCTCGTTATCCTGAATTTGCTACTGAAGAAGGGCAATTAAAAGGAATCGAACAATTGAAAAAATTCGGTATTGAAGGCTTAGTTGTTATTGGTGGAGACGGTTCTTATCATGGCGCAATGGCTTTGACAAAACGTGGTTTCCCCGCTGTTGGAATTCCTGGAACGATTGATAATGATATTCCTGGAACAGATTTCACAATCGGTTTTGATACAGCGATTAACACTGTTTTGGAATCAATTGACCGAATTCGTGATACAGCGACTTCTCATGTTCGTACATTCGTTATCGAAGTAATGGGACGTAACGCTGGTGATATCGCATTGTGGTCAGGCGTGGCAGGCGGAGCAGATGAAATCATTATTCCTGAACATGATTTTGATATGAAAAACGTTGCCAAACGTATTCAAGAAGGCCGCGACCGCGGGAAAAAACATTGCTTAATCATTTTAGCAGAAGGCGTAATGGGCGGAAATGAATTTGCTGATAAACTTTCTGAATACGGTGATTTCCATACGCGTGTATCAATTTTAGGACACGTGGTTCGTGGGGGCTCGCCAAGTGCTCGTGACCGTGTATTAGCAAGTAAATTTGGGTCATATGCTGTTGAACTTCTAAAAGAAGGCAAAGGCGGTTTATGTATCGGTATGTTAGATAACCAAGTAGTTGCAGCTGATATTATTGACACGTTAGAAAACAATAAACACAAACCAGATTTATCTCTTTATGAGTTAAATCATGAAATTTCTTTTTAATCTTGTATATTAGCTAATCTTATTAGCTTTGTATAAACAAATTTGGAATAGGAGCGTTTTAGTAATGAAAAAAACGAAAATCGTATGTACGATTGGACCAGCTAGTGAATCCGTTGATATGCTAGTAAACTTAATTAATGCAGGTATGAATGTTTGCCGTTTGAACTTTTCACATGGTGACTACGAAGAGCATGGTGCTCGTATTAAAAACATTCGTGAAGCTGTAAAAATTACAGGGAAACGCGTAGCGATCTTACTAGATACAAAAGGTCCTGAAATCCGCACAAATGACATGGAAAATGGCGCAATCACAATGAAAATTGGTGATTCAGTACGTATTTCTATGACAGAAGTTTTAGGAACAAATGAAAAATTCTCAATCACTTATCCAGAATTAATCAATGATGTAAACGTAGGTTCACACATTCTTTTAGATGATGGTTTAATCGATTTAGAAGTAACTGATATCGACCGTGATGCAAACGAAATCGTAACAGTTGTTAAAAACGAAGGCGTCTTGAAAAACAAAAAAGGCGTTAACGTACCAGGCGTTTCTGTAAACTTACCAGGGATCACTGAAAAAGATGCTAACGATATCCGTTTCGGAATTGGTCAAGGAATTGACTTTATCGCAGCTAGCTTCGTTCGTCGTGCTTCTGACGTTTTAGAAATCACTAAAATTTTAGAAGAAGAAAACGCAACACACATCCAAATCATTCCTAAAATCGAAAACCAAGAAGGTATCGATAATATCGATGAAATCTTAAAAGTTTCTGATGGTTTAATGGTTGCTCGTGGTGACATGGGTGTTGAAATTCCAACAGAAGATGTTCCAGTTGTCCAAAAAGCTTTAATTAAAAAATGTAATGCTTTAGGTAAACCAGTTATCACTGCAACACAAATGTTAGATTCAATGCAACGTAACCCACGTCCAACACGTGCGGAAGCAAATGACGTAGCAAACGCAATCTACGATGGAACAGATGCAGTAATGTTATCAGGCGAAACTGCAGCAGGGGATTACCCATTAGAAGCTGTTCAAACAATGGCTCGTATTGCAGTTCGTACAGAAGAAACATTAGTTAACCAAGATTCATTCGCATTGAAATTATATAGCAAAACAGATATGACTGAAGCAATCGGACAATCTGTTGGTCATACAGCACGTAACTTGGGTATCCAAACAATCGTTGCGGCAACAGAATCAGGCCATACAGCACGTATGATCTCTAAATACCGTCCAAAAGCACATATCGTTGCAATTACGTTCTCAGAACAAAAAGCACGTAGCTTATCATTATCATGGGGTGTTTACGCAACAGTTGCTGACAAACCATCAAGCACAGATGAAATGTTTAATTTAGCTTCAAAAGTATCACAAGAAGAAGGTTATGCTTCAGAAGGTGATTTAATCATTATCACTGCTGGTGTTCCAGTTGGCGAAAAAGGCACAACAAACTTAATGAAAATTCAAATGATCGGTTCTAAATTAGTTCAAGGTCAAGGTGTCGGCGAAGAAGCAATTATTGCAAAAGCCGTTGTGGCAGGAACTGCTGAAGAAGCAGTTGCTAAAGCGACTGAAGGAGCTATTTTAGTTACAAAAACAACAGATAAAGAATACATGCCTGCAATTGAAAAAGCATCAGCATTAGTTGTTGAAGAAGGTGGTTTAACTTCTCATGCAGCTGTTGTAGCGATTGCGCAAAATATTCCAGTTATCGTAGGTGCTGCAGATGCAACATCATTAATTAATAATGACGAAGTGATTACTGTTGATCCTCGTCGTGGTATTGTTTACCGCGGAGCAACAACAGCTATCTAAGTCTAATTAATTCAATCATTTGATTTTAAGCAATATGTACTCGGACGCAAAGCTGGGACAAACCGATTCGTCAGTTTGTCTCAGCTTTTTTTACAAGGAAGACAGTGGTATGAAATGTTCAGAAAACACGTATTCAGTAAATAAAGAGTTGGGCGCAAATAGTAAAATTATGTCTGAGTTTTAAATTATTTATGTTATTTCACACAAAAATTTTGTTATTTAATTAAATAAGCGCTAAGTTATCTTCAACAGAAAAACAATTATAAAAAAAACGAAAGAAAAACAGGAAATAAGAAAGGGCTGTCAAGAAAATTTCATTGACAAAGCTTTCATACCCCTGTATAATAGCTTTTGTTGCTTAGGAGTGATAATTATGAAGTGGTCTTTGTTAGAATTAAATAAATACAAAGAAGAGCCGCTAGTGTTTTCAGAAACATTGCATCTTAAAGAAGAGCTTCTTCAACGAGATGATACCTTGTTGGATGTTAGTCCAATCAAAGTAGAAGGCTTATTAGCAGTCAATAAATCAGAATATTTACTTCATTACACTATTCAGGTAACTGTAACCGTTCCTTCATCCCGTTCTTTAGAACCTGTGGCTTTGCCAATGCAAATCACGGTCGATGAAGTCTTTATGACAAAAGAACAAATGGATACAAGAGATGAACGATTTGCAGCTGAAGAGATTATTTTATTGGACAAGCCAACAATTGATTTAGATGAATCTGTCGAAGACAACATTCTATTGTCCATTCCAATTCAAGTGCTTACGGAAGAAGAACAAAACAGTCAAGAAATGCCAAGTGGCAATGACTGGGAAGTGATTTCAGAAGAAGCATATTTGGAAAGTAAGCAGAAAGCAGCAGAACAAACAGTGGATCCTCGTCTGGCTAAACTATCAGAATTACTCAGCGATAATGCTGAAGAGGAAGATAACAGCTAGGTTGGAATATATTGTGTATGTAAATACACGCATCTTTACAAGGAGGTGGAACAACAATGGCAGTACCAGCTAGAAGAACTTCTAAAGCGAAAAAAGCAAAACGTCGCACACACTACAAATTAACAATCAAAGGCTTAAATGCATGCTCAAACTGTGGTGAAATGAAAAAAAGCCATCACGTATGTCCAGCATGTGGTCACTACGATGGAAAAGACGTAATGTCTAAAGAAGCATAAGCATAAAAACATTTTTTGAAATGTTGAATCCCCTAGGCTAACCATGGAGCCTAGGGGATTTGTATTTTTTTAAGAAAATATGAAGAAATTGGAAATTTATTGGCACTATATTGTTTTCATATGAAAGATAGTGCGTTATAATAGTGAGGATTATAAGAGAATGCTCATAGAATTTTCGTTGATTATAATATAGGAGGTCATAAAATGACAAAACAACAATTTGGCGTAGTCGGCATGGCTGTCATGGGAAAAAATCTTGCTTTAAACATTGAAAGCAGAGGCTATACAGTTGCGCTGTATAACCGTACAGGATCAAAAACAACAGAAGTGGTTGAAGAACATCCTGACAAAAACTTTCAAGCAACATACTCAATTGAGGAATTTGTGAATGCAATTGAAAAACCTCGTCGAATTATGTTGATGGTTAAAGCTGGACCTGCAACAGATGCGACAATCCAAGAATTGTTACCACACCTTGATAAAGGCGACATCTTAATTGATGGCGGTAATACGTTCTTCAAAGACACAATGCGACGTAATGAAGAACTAGCAAACTCAGGAATTAACTTTATTGGTACTGGCGTTTCTGGCGGAGAAGAAGGAGCCTTGAAAGGACCATCTATCATGCCTGGTGGACAAAAAGAAGCGTATGAGTTAGTTGCGCCAATTCTTGAAAAAATTTCAGCTAAAGCAGAAGACGGTGAACCATGTGTGACTTACATTGGCCCAAATGGTGCTGGACATTATGTAAAAATGGTTCATAATGGGATTGAATATGGGGACATGCAATTAATTGCTGAATCCTACGACTTAATGAAACAAATCTTAGGTTTATCTGTTGATGAAATGGCAGAGATTTTCAAAGAATGGAACGAAGGCGAATTAGACAGTTACCTTATCGAGATCACGGCTGACATTTTGACACGTAAAGATGATGAAGGAACCGACCAACCAATCGTTGATGTTATTCTTGATGCAGCAGGCAACAAAGGAACAGGTAAATGGACAAGCCAAAGTGCGTTAGATCTTGGCGTACCATTACCATTAATTACAGAATCAGTATTTGCACGTTTTATTTCGGCTTACAAAGAAGAACGCGTAAAAGCAAGTGGCATTTTATCAAAACCTGCAGCCTTTAACTTTGCAGGCGATAAAAAAGAATTGATTGAAAAAATTCGCGAAGCATTATACTTTAGTAAATTAATGAGTTATGCGCAAGGTTTTGCACAACTCCGTACAGCTTCTGAAGAATACGGATGGGATTTACCATTTGGTGAAATTGCAAAAATCTGGCGAGCAGGTTGTATTATCCGTGCACAATTCTTACAAAAAATTACCGATGCATATGAAAAAAATCCAGCACTTGAAAACTTGTTGTTAGATGAATACTTTGTAGAAATTACGAAAAAATATCAACAAGCCGTTCGTGAAGTTGTTGCGATTGCTGTTCAAGCAGGTGTTCCTGTACCAACATTCTCATCTGCAATTGCTTATTACGATTCTTATCGTTCAGATCGCTTACCAGCGAATTTAATTCAAGCACAACGTGATTACTTCGGTGCTCATACGTACGAACGCACAGACAAAGAAGGAATCTACCATTACAGCTGGTACAACGAAGAATAAACACGCTGGAGACCATGAGTGTGGCTCACCATGCTCATGGTTTTACTGTGGCTTAAAAAAGAACCAGACAGATTGAGTAGTAATTCTCTAATAAGTAGTAAGGAGTAAAAAGGTTGAGCTTGAGTATAGCTTTTAAAGAGAAAGGACAATTAATCAAATGAGCAACATTTTAATTATTGAAGATGAAAAGAACTTAGCGAGATTCGTTGAGCTTGAATTAAAACATGAGGGGTATACGACAGAAGTACACTACAATGGTCGTACAGGATTGGAAGCCGCTCTTAACAACGAATGGGATGCTATCCTTCTTGATTTGATGTTACCAGAATTAAATGGATTAGAAGTATGTCGCCGTGTTCGCCAAGTGAAAAATACACCAATTATTATGATGACTGCGCGTGATTCAGTAATTGACCGTGTTTCTGGCTTAGACCATGGAGCGGATGATTATATTGTTAAACCATTTGCAATTGAAGAATTGTTAGCTCGTTTACGTGCGTTACTTCGTCGTATTGATATTGAGGGCGATAAAAACGTTGCAAAACAAACAACGATTACATATCGTGACTTAACAATTGAAAAAGAAAATCGTGTCGTTCGTCGTAATTCTGAAATGATTGAATTAACAAAACGCGAATACGAATTACTATTAACGCTAATGGAAAACGTGAACGTTGTCTTGGCACGTGATGTGTTACTAAATAAAGTTTGGGGCTATGAAACAGAAGTAGAAACAAACGTTGTGGATGTATATATCCGCTACTTGCGAAATAAAATTGACGTACCTGGAGAAGAAAGCTACATCCAAACTGTCCGTGGAACTGGCTACGTTATGCGTTCGTGAGAACTAATTAATGAAAAGAACGATTAAAAAAGAACTGGAAGGCCCATCTTTAACTATAAAGTGGGCTTTCGCAAGTTCTTTCTTTATATTTGTAGTTTTTACCATTTTTGCGGTGATTACCTATAAGTCTTCTGTCAGTCTTATTGTTGCCAAAGAAAAGGAAAATGTCGAAGCAACGATTGCAGAAGTAACAAATCGATTAGCTAATGCCAATGAAAATTTAACGGTAACAGACGTTTTTGACTATTTAAAAACGCCGAGTGAAAGAGATGAAAACTACTATAATAAGCATACAGCAGTAGAAGGTTCGTTTATGGAAATGGACAGTTTCATATCTGAACTAGGACAACCAGAACTTTATTTATCTGTGTATGACACAAACCAAAAGCTAGTTTTTAAAACACAAAATGAATATGATAAGTTATTACAATTGGATCGACAATTACCTGTTGTTCGAACTGTTTTTGATAAAACCGGTTTTTATTCCGTGGAACCTATTTTTTCAAAAGAAACACGAGAAAAGATTGGCTATATTCAAGCGTTTTATGAACTTTCTTCTTCTTATGAAATTCGTAATCATTTATTATTAACACTTGTAGTTTTAGAAGTGATTTCTCTGATTGTAAGTAGTGTCTTAGGCTTTATCCTCTCTTCTTATTTCTTAAAACCATTAAAAGTATTGAGAGACACGATGGATACAATCCGCAAAGACCCGCAATCAGATGTCCACATGCCGGAGATTAATACGAGAGATGAGTTAGCAGATATCTCGGAAATCTTTAATGAAATGTTAGATCGTATGAGACGCTATATCGAACAACAAGAGCAGTTTGTTGAAGATGTTTCCCATGAATTAAGAACGCCCGTTGCGATTATGGAAGGCCATTTAAACCTTTTAAATCGTTGGGGGAAAGACGATCCTGAAATTTTAGATGAATCATTAAAGGCCAGTTTACAAGAAATTAGTCGTATGAAGAGTTTGGTCCAAGAAATGCTTGACCTTTCACGCGCTGAACAAGTGGACACCCAATATGCAAATGAACGAACAGATGCTAAACAAGTAGTCTACCAAGTATTTAATAACTTCCAATTGGTTTATCCTGAGTTTCATATCACGTTAGATGACGATTTACCAACCGAAGTTGAACTGAAAATCTATCGTAATCACTTTGAACAATTGCTAATTATTCTATTAGATAATGCGATTAAATATTCAACAGATCGAAAAGAAGTGCATATTTCCATTTCTCGAACGATGAATGAATTTGAAATAGCTGTGCAAGATTTTGGTGAAGGAATCACTGAAGAAGACTTGGAGAAAATATTTGATCGATTCTATCGAGTAGATAAAGCCCGTGCAAGAAATAAAGGCGGTAATGGCTTAGGACTATCGATTGCAAAACAATTAGTCGAAAACTATAAAGGACGTATTGATGCAGAAAGCGTATTGCATCAAGGAACGATCTTTAGAATTTTTATTCCAATCGCTGGAATAAAAGAAGAGAGCAACGTACAATAAAGTACGTTGCTTTTTTTACGAATGATTAACGAACATTTAAGTAAGAGAAAAGGGATTATAAGATAAAGAAACGAATGTTTTCTTTGCAGAAAATATTCATCGTTCGAAATTGAAAAAAATGTTATTTTTCTGCAAAATAATAGTTGCGTTTTAGAAAAATCCTTGGTATATTAATATCTGTTCTGACAAACAGTTCGTTAAGAAAAAAGTTTTAAAAAGTTAAAAATTTTTCTTGACGAAAAGATAAATAACATGTTAGAATAACAAAGTCGTTAAAGAGATTGCTTTTAAATCAATCGTTTGATCAAAAAAACTTGTTATAAAATAACAAAAAAGTTTTAAAAAGTTGTTGACAAACAACTGAGATAATGATAAGATATAGAAGTTGTCACAACAGACAACAACAACCGAGCAAAACAACTTAAAAAAACTTTTTTAAAAAAGTTCTTGACATCCAAACGAAAGTTTGTTATGATATAAAAGTTGCTGCGAGGTAACGTAGACCTTTGAAAACTGAACAAAGAATAGACGAACCAAATGTGTAGGGCGTCTTGATTCAATTCAAGACAACAAACATTTTTAACAAGCAAGCAATATGCTAGCAAACAAATTGAGCTTAACAATCGCAAGATTGTTCTAACTTTTATTATGAGAGTTTGATCCTGGCTCAGGACGAACGCTGGCGGCGTGCCTAATACATGCAAGTCGAACGCTTCTTTCCTCCCGAGTGCTTGCACTCAATTGGAAAGAGGAGTGGCGGACGGGTGAGTAACACGTGGGTAACCTACCCATCAGAGGGGGATAACACTTGGAAACAGGTGCTAATACCGCATAACAGTTTATGCCGCATGGCATAAGAGTGAAAGGCGCTTTCGGGTGTCGCTGATGGATGGACCCGCGGTGCATTAGCTAGTTGGTGAGGTAACGGCTCACCAAGGCCACGATGCATAGCCGACCTGAGAGGGTGATCGGCCACACTGGGACTGAGACACGGCCCAGACTCCTACGGGAGGCAGCAGTAGGGAATCTTCGGCAATGGACGAAAGTCTGACCGAGCAACGCCGCGTGAGTGAAGAAGGTTTTCGGATCGTAAAACTCTGTTGTTAGAGAAGAACAAGGACGTTAGTAACTGAACGTCCCCTGACGGTATCTAACCAGAAAGCCACGGCTAACTACGTGCCAGCAGCCGCGGTAATACGTAGGTGGCAAGCGTTGTCCGGATTTATTGGGCGTAAAGCGAGCGCAGGCGGTTTCTTAAGTCTGATGTGAAAGCCCCCGGCTCAACCGGGGAGGGTCATTGGAAACTGGGAGACTTGAGTGCAGAAGAGGAGAGTGGAATTCCATGTGTAGCGGTGAAATGCGTAGATATATGGAGGAACACC